>JAABUL010003584.1_pt1 | contig 22746 bp, 11 predicted proteins | sample 5559151 | NCBI WGS metagenome assembly JAABUL01 (sample SAMN10711876, study PRJNA513368) | rock metagenome | isolation source: Antarctica rocks | place: Antarctica: Victoria Land, Pudding Butte sud | reverse complement strand
TTAACCCCTTATTAAATATTCGTTATTCCTTCTCTTTAAGGAAACGTTTCTATGCCTTTAAGCGCTTAAGCTTTAATTACTTAACACGGGTGATTTTATTAATAGCCTCCTAGGTAGCTTTTATCTTAATCTCTTCTTATTTAAGCTTCTTTATAACTCTATTAATATTGCCGAAATTAATTACTAGCTTAGCCGGCTCGTACTTCTTTCTAGTACGAATATACTTATTATACTTCTAGGATAGAGAAGAAAGTTGATACTCCTTCTACTATTAAGTATAGCGGGTATAAGTAATTATAGCTAAGACGCCCCTAAGAAGAACTTACTCTATTAAGTTCAGACGCTAAGAAGTCTTATACGAAGGCATAGATATATCTTTAGGGATAAAGAAAGAGAAGGAAGGAGGGATAGTATTATAACTATAGGTTTTATTAAGCGGAGGCTTAGTACGGGTTAATAATATAGGTCGATAGGTTAACTATTAGTCAAGAGGTATTAACCTAGTAAGAAGGTCGCTAGAATCACAGGGACGTATAGCTGGCGATCTAGGCGACCTAGTAAGTATACGGATCTCCTATATCTATATAGATAGTGATGTTTCCTAGTAGATAGGAGCTCCGTGTTTAACTTATATTATAATTCTAGTAATCTCCTAGGCACTGAATATAATACCTTATACTAGACCTGTTTAATATAAGCCTACTTGCCCTACTTCCTTAATACTCCTCTTTACGAGAACTAATCATAGGTCTATCCTATCCACGGACGGAGTAAACTGTAATAATATAATAGAAAGCTATTTTATTAACTTAAAGGAAGATAAGTATAATTATTATTTATATATATCTAGCTTTAAATTAAATAACACCTTATATTATTATATATACTCTAGCTATATATCTTACCTAAGTAAATCTATCAATATTATTAATAATATTAATAGTAAATCTATTATCTTGTCTAACTCTATTAATATTATAATAAAAGGTTATAACTTTTAAGGTTACTACTATATTATAATCCCTATTATATTTACTTTTAAAGGCTTAAAGTATAATATCTATATTAATATTAGTACCTAAGTAAGTCTTATTAATAGAAAGTTTTTACTTATTATATATCCTTATATTATTATTAAGAAGATACCTATTCTTATAATAATAAGAGGTATTAATAATAAGAAATATAATATTAATAAGTTTATTAAGGTATTAATATACTTTAAAGGCTTTAATAATTCTAATAATATTAAGATAACTATTATAGGTTATAAGTTTTATATTATTAATAATTTATTAGTTAAGGTATTTATTATAGTTAGTATCCTAAAGTTAGGATAAATAATTATTAATTTTAATAATAATATTATAAAATTAGGATCTTATTAGAATATTAAGGTCTTAATTATTATTATTATTTATAATCCTTATATTAGTACCTTTATATTTGTTAAGGTATATATTATAATATTACCTTATATTACCTTATATTATACTTATCTTAAGTACTTACTATTATTAACTCTATTTACCTTAAGATTATAATTTTCTCTTTAAGGTTAAAGTATTAGATATACTATTACCTTATACTTATATTATTAATATTAATATATTATATATATTTATTAAGAATAATATTAATTTACCTATTATACTTACTTATTATTAGACGCTTAGGAAAGTCGCTAAATATAAGCTTACTAGTTACTTCCTAGTAAATCCTAATAATAAGACGCTAGTAAGTAAACTACCTACTAAAATATTATACTAAGCCTAATTTAGTATATATATTCTACTTACTATTATAATAGCCTTTACTACTATTATAATCCTTTTATAGGTAGGTAATAAGGCCTTTAATATACCTTTAGAAATTACTTATCCTATAAGTATTACTATTTATAAAAGCCTTTTATAATTAATATCTATAACGTCTTCTATTACTTTTATAATAGATGAATTCCTAAACCTATAAAAGGATACTAGTAATATAGTAGATATACCTAATAAATAATATATAGAGATATCTTTACTTAAGAACTAGGAAGATTTATATAAGCTAGGATAGGTATATATATATCCCCTTAATTAATATAATAAAGATATTATTAATTAGGAATTTAATATATTATACTTATAAAATAGGCTAAAATAGATTACTACCTTTATATTATTCTCTTTTCCTTATTTTATAATCTAGAAAAACGCGCTTAATAACTTAAAAGGTAGAGTTATTATTAATATTTATACCTTAAATAAGATAGTTATATTAAATACTTATCCTATCCCATTATAATCTAATATACTTAGCTTATTATAAGATACTCTATATATTTCTATAATAGATATTATAAGCTTTTTCTATTAATAATAGGTTAAGTAAGACTATTAATATTATCTTATAATTACCTTATATTAGAGATAAGAGACTTTTAAGGTCTCTATTATAGGCTTTTATAACTTCCTAATATATATCTAATAAATAATTAATATTATACTTTAAGACTTCTATTACTTTTATAAGGTATATATTAATAATACTATAATCTTCTTTATATTATTAGAAAAGTATATTTAATACCTTTAATAAGTATTTAATACTCTTAATAAGAGTAACATCTATTTATTATTTAAGAAGTCTTTCCTAGGCTACCTATCTATTTATTTACTTAAATAAAAGGTAAATACTCTTAGCCTATCTATTATAATTAAGAAGCTTATTATAATTATTATACTTATCTTTCTAGATATCTTAGCTACCCTTAAAAAATACCTTAGTATAATTAGGTATAGTTAATAATATATAGTATTTTATACTACTATTATAAAGCCTCTTTTATAATATAAGATATTACTTAAGAAGTTAGTTAATATTAGAGGTAATATATATAAGAAAGTAGTAGGTAAATTATATATAATAGTACTTATATTAAAAGAATTAAATACCTTTAATTAATTATAGAAAGCGTTTACCTTACTAAGTATACTTTATTATTTTAATAAATAGTAGTAATAAAATATAGATTTAAATATAAATAAGGAATTTAGCTACGGAGCTATTATATATTATAATATTAAAGATAAAGACTCTAGCTTAATATTAATAATATTAGTAATTATAAAAGATTTCCTAAAGTAGAAGTTATAATAATTAATCCTATTCCTAAGCTATTTACTTATTAATGCTAAGACTAGGTACTAACTAATTAAACTTAAAATAGTAGGCCTTATCTAGGTTATTAAGAAGATATATTATATAATTAAAATAACTTATAAGCTAATAATAATTATTTATACTAATTATTTAATAACAATTATAATTATTAGGTAAATAAGTTTAAATATAATCTTAATTAAAAAGCTTAATCTCTAGCTTATTAAAGTATTTAAATATTTATAATAATTTTATCTTAATATATATTATAAGCCTAGTAAACTAAATATTATACTTAATACCTTATTAAGACTAGTAAGTCGCGAATATTATTCTTAATAGGATTTAAAAGGTAAACTTAATACCTTATTTATAAAATACTTCCCTATTAACCTTATAAAAATAAGTTAAGCTTTTTATAAATAATTTATTAATAGGTATTAAGAGCCTTAATAAGCTTAAGTAATAGAAATAATTTAATAAAATAAAGACCTTAATAAGGATAATAAATTTAGCTTATAACTATATATACTATTTATTATAAAGTAGAGGTATTTAAACTTATTTATAATAAAATAGGATATCTAGGTTATATATATACTTATAAGAGGCTAATAGAAGGTCTATATATTTATAATATATTTAAAAAGTTATATAAGTTTATTTAATACTATTCTTACTACTAGCTAAATTAGATATTATAATATTAGTTATATAGCTTATTATAGCTAATCCTAATACCTACTTACCTATTTTATATAATTATTATTAATTTTATCTTAATATTATCTATAATTATTAAAGGCTTTAATAATATTATATTAACTATATATAAGATATCTAAGGTAATTACCTTTATTCTAAGTAAATTAATATAGGTAGCTAAGGATTAAGTAATTAAGCTACTTAATAAACTTATTAAAATTAATTAAGGTTTACCTTATATAATAATATTAGATTAGGATAGGAAGTTTATAAATAAATTATAATAATAAATATTTAACTACTTAAAGATTAATTTACTCTACTTAATAATATAATATACTTAAATAAATAGGTAGTTAGAATAAAGTAACTAGACTATTAAAATCGCCCTATAATACTATATTACTACTATTAAGTATAAAATTTAATAGCTATTAGTCCTCCTAAGGATAATAGCTACCTTAAATAATTCTATAAAATATAATTTAATAAATAAGACTCTTATAGAAGTCTTATATAACTTTAGGATATAAGAGGTATTAGACCTACTAAAGGCTTCTAATAATAGTAAGGTAGATAAAATATAAGTAAATATTATAATAAGGGCCTTATTATAATAGCTATTACTCTCTATTATATAACTTCTATTAGTACCTCCTTAGCCTCTACTAGTACCTCCTATTACTATTAAATCTTACTAATAACTATTAATAGTAATATCTAAGTATTATCTATCTTATATTAAGATAAAAGATATTATTATCTTTACCTTACTATAAATAAAAGATTACTATAATTCTAGGTATATAATAAAATTCTTTAATATTAGTAACTTAGTTAATATATATTTATATTAAGGATATAAAGTATTAAGTACTACCTTAAAGAAGATTAGTTAATAACTTATAAGATTATTTAAGATCTTTAAATAAATTAGCTACCTTATTTATAAGTTATAACTACCTAATATTATATATATATATATATAATATTATCTTAATTATATATCTTAAATTAACTACTAATTTAGTAGATAATCCCTACTATTAACGTTATTTACCTACCCCTCTAATTATTATTAATAGTGAAACTAAGTATAAGGTTAAGAAGCTACTTAAGAAGAGGTAAATTTATAAGGGATATAATTAATCTACTTAATATCTTATTAGATAGCTTAAGTATAGGCTAGAGGATAATATATAGATACTAGAGTATTATCTACCTAATGCGGCGGACTTAGTAAGGTAATATAAGGAGGTAAATAGGCCTACTATTAGAATTACTAGATTTACTTGATAAAGGGCCTTGTTTGTTACTATTAGCGGATTTTACTTAGAGCGCGACATAATTTAAGCGTTTCTGATTTGTCCGCTTTTACTTACATGCCTATGATAGATATATACCTCTGCCTTACTATCGGGGCGATGGCTTTGTTTGTTTGTCGGCAACTGTTATAGCTATTGCCAAAGACTTTATATCTTAGTATCGCTTAGCCTAAAGGGCTACTAGCTAGATTAGGCCTAGTGCATTAGTACTTAGGTAGGCTATCTACCTTTCTACTAATATATCCTTTTTACTACCTTATAAGCTATCCTTATATTAAGGTAAAATAAGAGTCTTTAATCTTAGAAAGACTTAAAGTTATAAGGATTATAATATTTAAAATATTAATACTACTTTAAATATAATAAGTTAAGATATAATTTAAGGAATTATCCTTTAAAAAATTAATAGCTATTAATAATAATAAAGTAATATTAAATAATTATAAACTAACTTTATATAATATTTCTAATATTAATATTACAATAAGTAAATTAATATATAATATTAGAAGAGTTTTATATATAAAAATAGAATATAATATAATTAATAGATCTTTTATTAAGTTACTTATATATTTAGGTATTAAAGTAAATAAAAAGATAATTTATACTCTATTTAATTTTAATATAAATTAAATATATATTAATAAAGTAATAACTTCTTATTTTTAAATAGGTATTAAAGTCTTATAATATTATTAAAGGTTTTATTACCTAATAAATAATTTCTTAAATTAATTAAAGTCTTTATTATTCTTTATTATTTAGATTCTTAATATAAATAATTATAAATAAGAGTTATCTTATTTAAAGATTATAACTTAATTTTAAATTATAATTAATTTAAGGTTATAGACCCTTAAATTAATTAGGTTATATTAAATACTATTCTTAAGGATTTATAAAATTATTAATATATTATTAGACCTTCTTAAATATAATAGAGTTTATTAATCTTAGAGAATAGTACTATTAATAATTATATTATTATTTAAACTTTATAAAAGTATTTCACTTAAGGATATTTTATAATTATTTAAAAGGTTAATAATAATATAATACTTTTAAAGAAGTTATTAAAAGTATTAAATAAAAAGCTCTAAGAAGTTATTAAGAAATTTTAAAATATATTTAAATTAAAATTATTAAATAAGCTTCCTTTAATATATAAATTTAAATATATTATTAAAATTAATAAGGTAAAACTAATTAATATTAATATTTATTTATTATTATAAGTAAACTTTAAAGAATAAATAAAATAAGTTATTAACCTTTCAAAAAAGGACTTAATTTAGGAATCTTATAATCCTTAGGGATTTCCTATTCTCTTTATTAAGAAGGTTATAATAAATATATATTAATTATTAAGCGCTTAATAATATTATAATTAAGAATAACTATCTACTTCCTTTAATCTAGGATTACTTTAATTATATTAAATATTATTAATATAAATTTAAAATTAAAATTAATTTAAAATTAAGTTATTATTAGATTTATATAATTTATAAAGATATCTTAAAGACTACTTTTAATACTTATTATAAGAAGTATAAATTTATTATAATATTATTTAAATTAATAAATATTCTTATTATATTTTAAATAATAATAAATAATATTATAAGATCCTTTTTAAATTACTTTATAATTATATATCTTAATAATATCTTAATCTTTTTAAATATATTTAAAGAATATCTTAAATATCTTAAAAAGGTTCTTTAAAAGTTAAAAGATTATAAACTTTATATAAAGTTAGAGAAGTATTATATTAAAATTAAAATTATTAAATTTTAAAATTATAAATTAGGAATAAGTAAAGGTTAATTATTTATAATAAAGGTTAATATTATTAAGGAATAGCTTATATTAATAATTATATATAAAATATAATAATTCTTAGGACTTATAAAATATTATTAGAGGTTTATCTTAAAATTTACTTAAATTATTGTATTATTATTAAATCTTTTAAAGGAGCTAAACTTAATACTTTATATTAAGAAATATTATTTAAAACTCCAAATTTTTTTTTTACTTTAAGACTTATTTTATATTAATTAGATCTATTAAAATCCTTTATCATTAAGATTAATACTTTTAAATAAGTTATTAATTATAATCTATTATAAGTTAATATTAATAATAAGCTATATCTTATAACTTATAATAAGAGAAAATTCTAAGGTATTAAATATAATTATTTAATTTATAAAAAAGAATTCCTTATAATTAAGCTTATAATTTCATAATAAGAAAAGTATATTAATAATAATATAACTTTAATAATTTTAATTAATTATAAAAGTTGCAAGTATTTGAAGATTATAAAGAATCCTTTTAAATATCTTAATTATTAGATTAAAGAATTTAAATAATATAATCTTAATATTAAATATAATTTTAATTAATTAATTATTATTTTTAATATATTTTCTTGATATCTTAATTTCCTTAATAAAGAAAGTATTAATAATTAAATATTTATTAAAGTACTTTATATTATTGATAAAATTAAATGATATATTATTATAAAGGCTTTCTTAGCTTATAATAAATAATTATATTAATATTTATATAATATAATATCTTTTAATAGCGCGTGTAAGAGCTTTTAATAAGATATAAATATAAAATAATTATATTAACGCCTTGATAATAGTAGTAAAGTACTATATCTTAAATAGATATATTAAGCTAATTTTCTAAAGGTAATATATAAAGATTATAGATATTTTAGCTAATTAAGATTAATAGAACTTTTAAAGAATTATATATAATAGCTATTAATAGAAGCTAATATTAAATACTTTATAAATATATATTTAAATTATTAAATTACTTTTTAATTAAAAATAGACTAAGAAAAAGAGTTTTTATATTCTTAAGTATATAAGGATATTTTATTATTTAAAAGATAGTTAATTAGTATAATTAAAATACTTTTAAATAGTTTAAGAGGGAATTATTAAATTATTATAATTATTAATTTTATTATTAAGTAGTTAGTTATTAAAGCTATTCTTAATATAATAGAAGAAATAGTTATAGATTTCTTAAATAAAGAAATCTTTATAAATTATAATTTACCTTAAAAGCTCTTATTAGATAATAAAATTAACTTCTTAAGTTATATTATTATATTATATCTTTATTATTCAGAACTAAAAGATTAAATAATAATACCTTACTATTTATATATTAATAAAAAGGTTAAAAACTTAAATAATATATTAAAAAGGATATTAATAAAATACCTTATAAGAAAATTAATTTAATTATAAGAAAATTATTCTATTTAAGTCTTATTTATTATTTAAATTTATCTTTATATAATTTATAAAAAGTCCCTATTCTTTCTTATTTATAACTTAAACTTAAGGTTATTAGACAATAAAAATCTAATTTAAAATATAAATATAAGTATTAATATAAAAGTTATAAAAAAATAAATTAAAAAGCTTTTATTTATATAATAAATAATTAATAAAAAGCTTCTTAAAAGAGTAATTTAATAAGATTACCTTTATAATAAAAGAGTAATCTTATATAAATTAAAAGAAAATAAATAGGTCTTAATTTAAAATAAAGTTAATTAGAAGTTTAAATCCTAATAATTTAACTTATATTAAATCTTAAAGAAGTATTTATTAGGATTATATATTTTATAAGTCCTAAATAGTAAAGTACTTATAAATTATTAAAATATTAGTTTTAAATTTAATAAAATATTAATTAATATTAATATAATAAAAGTTAACAAGAAGAGTCTTTAATATTTAATTAACTTTAATTAAAATTAAGGAGGAATTAAATTAAGAGCTTATAAGAGATATCTCTATTTATAATAAATATACTATTGTTATAAGGGTTAACTAGGAGCGGATTTAATATATAAGTATATAAAGACCCTTAATAGAAGAGGACTTAACTTATAACCTTAAAAAGAGAGGTATTTAAAGAGCTAAAAAATAATATACCTTAATAAAGAATAAGAAGGCTAAGTTATAAAAAAAAAATTATTTTATAAATTAATTATAAGTTAGATAAACTTAATATTATAGTTAAAATATATATTAAATTATAAGATATTATTAATTTAAAATTATAATATAAAAAAGAGCTTATAAAAAGGAGTAAGGATTTTATATAAACTTTCTTACCTAATATAAGTAAGGTAGTTAAAGACTTAATAAAGGTTATTAATTTAAAACCTTAATTATTACTTAATAATAATAATATTATTAATAAATTAATCCTTAAGTATATTTAAGATATTTTTAAATCTTATTTATAAAGTTTATTATTAATAGAGGAATCTTATAATAAAGAGCCTTAATATTTAAGATATTAAAATAAGGTATTATATACCTAACTTTTTAAATACCTCTTAAGGAGCTTAAATAGCTCTTATTAGAGGGCTAATATAAACCCCCTTATAATAAAACTCTTTAAGATAGATAGTAATCCTTATAAAGAGTAAAGGTAAAAATTTATATTTAAAAGTATTAATTAAGGGGTTAAAATCCTAATATTATTAATATTAATAATAAATAATTATAAAAATAGTATAATAAATATAAAGAGTATACTCTTACCCCTTAAAGATAATAATTTATATAAGTATCCTTTATAATTAAGGATATTATAATATATAACCTTTTAAATAACTATTATTATTTTAATAATTTATATAATTAAGGATTTAAATTTGATTATAATATTAAGTTATAACTTAAGGTAATTATAAATTATAAATATTAATTAAGAGTTTATTAACTTTATAAATATAAAATAGGTATTAAACTAAGAGCTTTATAAGCTCCTTTATAATAAAGGAATATCCTTTTTTATCTTATATTAATATAATTAATTTAAAGTCTTTAAGATATCCTATTTAAATTAATAAATTTAAGTGTTAAAGCTTAAAGAATTTATTATCCTAATTTTCTTTAAAATTATTATTATTATTATAATCTTTAAAATCTTCTTTTATATTACCTTCTTTAATAGCTTCTTTATAAGTTTATAAATAAGCTTTTACTTTCCTTTCTACTTTATAAGCTTTAAAGTTATTAAGTAAGATTTAATTTATATTATTTATTATAAATTTTAATTTTATATAATAAAATATTTAATACTTTAACCTTATATTCTTTATTAAAATTATAGTTATTAAACTTTTAAGGATCTTAACTACCTTCCTTAAAAGATATATTAAACCTTTTAAGTTATAAAGATAATTAAATAAAAAGAAGAGATATAATATTATATTTAAATAAATATTTAAGAAAGGTTATAAAATAAGAAAGAGAATTAAAGGGATTTATAAATTTTAATTTTATTACTTTAATTTTATTATTATTTAATTTAAAATTATATTACTACTTTTAGGCTTTATTATCTTCAAAGAGATTTTCTTATTAATTGTAATTAGCGCTACTAACCTCCTTATATAATAAGAAATTCTTTATTACTTTATCTTTATTATTAAAGTAAGAGCTTCCCTATAATAATAATATTTATAATATAATTATAAGATTTTATAAGAGATTTATAAATAGCTTTATTATATAATAATAATTCTTTTAATATCAATAATATCCTTATTTAATACTATTTACTACTTTTATATATACTTTATAAAGTAAAGGTCTTAGTAAAGGAGGATATAATTTCCTTTAAGATTAATATAATTTCTAATAGGTCCCTTAAATAACTTTCCTTAATTTATACTTATAGGGCTGAGCTTATACGTATAGATTATATAGGTAGGGTAAAATCCACCTGAAAATAAATAGTAAATTTATGACTCTTGCAGTTGGATAGGTCAAACGGGTGCCGAACACCCGGCTTGGCATTTCCTAGCAACGGTGGAAGTCCTCGATGGATGCTTGGTCTTGTAAGGACTTGATGTACGTTGTATGCCATAGATATTTACCTCATGACTAAATCCAAGTCGCCAATGTCACATTGAACAGGAGCGAAGAAGGTCTGGCCTTTACAAAGTGCTCACGTTATGATGAGCCGTCCCAAGTGCTGCCTGACAATATCGCTACACAAGAAGCTTACTATCATTGTCTTCTGTGGGGCGGCGTCCGTCCCATCCCGTCATCAGGATAGACTTGTAGGTATGAGACTCTGTGGACCAGTAAATGGAAGCTCGTGACAAAATAATAGATCGTCATACTTCCATCCTTATACATGACTCTCCACCAAGATAAGCAACAGATGGCAAGTAATCAGAACCCACAGCCACTCCAGCCGACAATCCCCCGCAAGGCCCTAGAGAGATGAATTGTCCTTATTGATTATCGTTTTCCACTTCTGTGTGTCATATATATACAGTAGCCAAACTCTTGTGCCAAGAGCAGAAAATAATGTCAAGAGGGTTGTGCATAATTGAGTAGGGAATTAACTCATTGAACCTTGTACACCACGCTCAAGAGAGGAGCACATGGCTTTGAGTTCGACGACAGGCGGGCACATACTCTGCTCGGTGCGAACGCACATAGTTCCCCGAGCTGTATTGCGTGGTGGCTAATATAGAATTATACGTTCATTGATAGTGGAAAGGAATAGTAATCTCAACTATCTCGCGTAGGCTCACTACAAATTGCCTTCAACCACAATTCTCTTCCGAATATCTACAAGAAGCGTGCATACTTTACAATGAGCTCCGCGTAAGAAAATTCGTGAGGAACAAAATACGTTTTTAGGACACTCGGTTTTACGGAGATCGGCTTGGTAGAAGAAATAGGATACCGCTGGCTCCTTTTTCAACTTCGTCAGGATAGACGTACTGCACTATTGTCAGCATAATGACGTTGTCAATGTTAATAAGCGGCAGGACTTACGAAAGCAAGGGCAATAATCGTGTACATGCCCAACAGCATTGCGCCTTCCAGGTAATTTGATTTGCCATCCTGTCCATGATGTTAGCAGGAGGGTCTTGCAGAGTTGATAAGCGGCATGACTCACAGCAATTAAATAGTTTGTGATCAGCACACTCAAAAAAAACACCACAGTCTCGAACGTTTCGAAATGCAACGTCATATCCTTACCAATGATCCAACCCAAAATCACCAAGGATGGTGTTACGAGCAGTGCAATCTGCATGCTACTGCCAATCGCCACACCGATGGCTAGGTCCATTTTGTCCTTCCATGCAACGACACACGCCGTGACGTGTTCTGCTGCATTACCGACGATCGGTAGAAGAATCAGACCGATGAATGTCTTGGAGATATGAGCAGTCTCCACTATCGAATCGATACTATCCACGAGGAACTCGGCGCAGACAGCGACCATGACCGTGATAAGGACAAGAGCAACGGCTGCAGCCCAGGGGGATAGAATGTCGGGCTCTTTCTCTTCGACACTGCCGTCCTCGTTCTCCTCCTCATCAAACAGTGTGGCGTGAGTCTTCAGCTGGAACAGGAGGTATAAGACGTAAAGAATCAGCAGTATAATAGCAGTACCATGCGAGAGAATGAGAATGTTCTTGTCCTTGTCAATATCGGCACTGGAGTTGCGCATGACTCCGTAAAGCGTGGCGGGAATGATCAAAGAGGCAGTCGAGACGGCCATGAGCGAGGACATCGTTGATGCTACCGTTCCGTTGAAGCTTTGTTCTTTATGGCGGACGCCGCCAGCGAGAAAGCAGCAACCGAGAACGAGTAGGATGTTGGAGAGGATGGAGCCAAGCATGCTGGATTGAACGATACGGATCTGTCCCTGTTTTAGGGCAACAATGCTGACCTGCTTAATGTTAGCGGTGAAATTGGAATTCTACGGAGGTTCGTACAATCAGTTCGACAGCGTTCCCGAAGGATGCATTCAGCAGGCCTCCTAATGTCTGCCCTAATTTGACGGATAGCTCTTCAGTTGCAAAGCTTAGCAGCGAGGCCAGGGGGATAATGGCAAGAAAGTTTAAGATGAATGTCGCCGTTGGACTCCATCCCACGGCTCCAGACACTATCCCCAGAGGTACGAATACCAGCAGTACGTTGACGGGATTGCTCGCCAGGGTCTGGTATGTCCTGCGGATAAAGGAGGCAGGCCACTTCACATAAGGTCTCCTATCTTCCCAAAGGGGACCGCCATCTGAGGTGTGAAAAGGCCGCGCAAGCAGGGATGTGAGCTCGCTGGTATGCTCCTCGATTGTTTCAATAACTCCTCCATTCGAGGTATTTCCATTGTTTTGAGGCATATCTCCTCGAGATGTGCTTCGACCGCTGCGCATACTGTTACTCCTGCTATTCGATGGCCTGCCAACCTTCCTGAAGTTGGTCTTCAGAGTTGAAGCTGGGTTCTCATGGTGTCAGCTTTGCATTCATATGCGATATGCGGACTTGGGACGGATGAGGATGAAGAAGGACAATGGGAGTGGCTGAGACATCAAATATGGTGTGGAACAAAGCTCCATTGCGTGTACACATGGGGTTGAAAAGAGGGGCAACCAATGACTGCGATAGGTCATCAAACTTACACATCTTGGCTCCCCTGGATCAGTATTGGCAAAGCTTGGGTATATCCATAGAGCTCGAATGGGTAGTCACGGATTTGCACAAGTTGGAATGCAGTCGCTAGAATTTCGAGTACTGGATATTGAGGTCTTTATCATGTAGTACGGCTCGCGATTGATGACCAGTGAGCTGCTTCGTATAGCCCGAGAGACCCTTAATGTTGAGAGCAGTCCGCTGGCCAGCAGAAGGTCTTCCATCGCCGTTGCTAATCAACGTCATGCAGCTCTTGGCAATCGGGCTGTGCACTTGACAGGACGAGGAAGTTTCGGCGAGAAAAACGCCAAGCCGAGGGGCGCTAGGGGCGGAAGGCGGCATCGTGCGATTACTCACTAGCTGGCCTTATCAGCAACATCTTCCAACCTCTCGTTGCACCTTTTCACGTTCAATCAACGCTGCGTATATGAAAGTCTCCCATGGCCCCTCAATCCTTGACTACTGAGCGTCACGTGTAGCTCTGGGCGCGTACCTGATGACGAATGGACCATCGCAGCAAGCTTGATAACACTTGCTCCAGCATTTGTTGCGCCTGGATTGGAAGCATCAATGCTCAAGTCTCACGTACTCAGCATGAAGGGTCTTATCACTGACTGATCCCATCAGTGGTCCATTCGCTTACTAAAAGTCACTTCTGAGTTGAAAATTCGTTAACCCGATCTGGCGAATAGATGACTGGGTCTCTATTGCAGACATGTTTACAGGATGGCATCCAACTCAGTAGCTTATCCCCTACTCTATGTTTCATGCTGTCTTATGTTTCATTTGTGACCGTTCGGACCTATGGGTAGAACAATCCTTTTTCCGACATGCAAGGTGCTTATCTAACAATCGTCTCTTTAGGTCGCTCGCATATTTTTAAACCCCTGGCATGTGCTCACCGAACAACATGCGTGGATTCCATCTATCGATTGCAGCAAATTAGATGAGATACCATTCTTGCACACAATGAAATTTCTACTACTCATGTCCATATGGTCCGGCCGTCTGTTTCGCTGAAGTCACTTGTAACTATCATATTCACCATACGCTGATACCCGAACTCCTGAGCTGCGACTACACCCTCAGACGGCTCGAGGCCACCAATCAGCAATGCGGTCTTCGAAATATGATTTTCAGCCCAACAGCGAAAGGAGCCTTCGTCTTCCCCCTCCCTAGCATTTTCGTTGGCGCCGGCTCCGACTATATGCCTAGTGCAAAGACTTGGTGCGGCATCTTGCTCATGTGGCAGCCCAGAGATGTGGTCGAGAACCACAACTAAAGTAGGATGTCTTTCACTTCAGCAGAATATTGCAAGCGGCTCGTCGCATCAGGGATGAATGCCTGGCCGGGAGACCTGGACAATTACCGACAATTGGACGCGAATGGATTCGTCCGTCCCAATTGGTTGATGTGCAGTTCGGTGGCGGCTTTCCTAATGACTTCAACCGTAACAATGAGAATTGGGGCGACACAGCTGAGGACACGGACTTGACTCTATCCAGCAAACGGGAGTAATCTCACTGTTTTATCGAGTGCTTTGGGAGGGACAGGGAAATGCGACAGTGCGATGGTTGGGTTTGGTAACGGCAATCTGAGCCCCCTTCAATGATTTCTGATACTATGAATTACTCTCACATCCCAAAGGGGCTTCCTCATACTAAGTCTTGGCGCGATGTTCGACAGATTTGAAATTCACGATCAAAAATATGACGATCTCGCGTCCCCACTACCTTGACGGCACTCACAGGATAAGGCCATCAACCGTGACGAATTGCCTATAATCCTTTATGAAGTGAGTGACCATTATCTCATAGAGATGGTAGTAGGGAAAGAATTATCAGGTGGTTGCTTTGAAGTGTGAAAGTAAGGATACGATCTCAATTAGTAGCTCTACCTTTTCAGGACTGTGTTGAATCAAGCCAGGTGTAATCCTCGATATCGCCATTGCTTTCCTCGTATACACATGACTCCTTCGACCTTTCATTGCCATTCTTGCTCACACCTGTGGTCTTGTAGGTCTTTAGCCAAATCTTCGACCAATTCCACACATCTGTGAGTGCTGGTATGTATTCACGGCAATCGCGCTTAGCCTTCATCTTCATCGCGTCGTCGATACAAATCCTGTCACCCTGAGTAAGGAGGTCCATTGTCTGGTCGAAGTGACGGCGCAGGATTCTTTCGTCCCACTGGTCTCTCTCATATACAGCAATGTCATCTTCGTTGTCTTCGTAGACCGGGATTGGGGGCTCTTCTTCGGACATGGGTTCAATGTTCACGAGGAAAACAGGGTGTTCGAAAGCTCTCCACACTGGAACGACATTGATAAATTCCCAGTCTACAATACCAGTGATTTCGAAAGTATCCGGGTCGACGAGGATATTCGCTGCGTTGAGATCGCTGTGGTGGAGACAAAAGGAGTCCGGTCCCTCTTCATCCGAGCAAATTGTCGGTAGTATGTTGAGGAAGCCTTTACACAAACGTTCAATCATCGGAAAATCTTCTTCAAAATCTTCCCCGTATTCTTCGTCACCCTCAATGGGACCGTTCTTGATCCATTCTAGCTGCACACAGACCAAGGCACTGAGCCACTCGAGAGAAGTTCGATATGGTCCACGGTTGGCTGATAGATATGGACGGTTTCCGACATAGAATAATGGATCGAACATTCGGCCAACAATAAAGTCAGCTTGGCCCACGCTGCCGGTGGGTTTCTCCTTTTCGCTTCTTCTAAAGGGCTCAACAGTGCTTGTCCCAGTAGCACCCGCTTCATGGACACCGTCAGGTTCGGCACTATCATTTGACACTATCTGCTTCACCTCATTCGGGGCATCGTTGACGATGTATTGAAGACCTACGGTCGGAGACTGGGCGTCCGCTATGCTTCGAACGTCGAGAGGCAGACGTTGAAGAGCCGAGGGAATTGCGGTGTCGCTTGCCTTCATATTCGCAGCATCATAACCAGCTTCCCTACCAGCAACCAATGGCTCGTCCACAGACTCACTCACAACCTCGTCGATGAGCGCGTTCACAAGCTCTAATAGAAGCTCATCAATAGGCTCGTCCATCTGCTCATCCACAGCTTCGTCCACCGGCCCGTGCGTAGGCTCGTCCACAAGCTCGTCTTGTGGCTCATCCACAGGCAAGACCCTCCTCGTTGTTTTTGGCTTGGCTGCCTTCTCAATTTTAGTCGTCTGGTGATGCACAGCAGATTCGAAGTATAACCCTCCAATACGGTCGAACTTCTGGTCTCGCAGCTGCTTGACCATTCCAGCAATGGCCTTCGTTAGCTCTAGCTTACGCTCCCATGGCATTTTCCGCCAAACATCGAACAGCGATACACCACCCATCTTTTCCATCAGAACCCATTCAAAGGTGAGCTCATTATCACGGCTCGAGTTCCATGCGAGAACTCGTGGTACCGGAATCGTCGTGTTGGCACGTAGGTATGCGATGGTCGCAACCTCACTCTCAGTCTTGTAGTACGGCTCTATCGGTACTGTTACCCGGAGAAGGTAGCTTGCGTCATGGCCGGCGTAACAGATCTCGTATAGCTTGTTGAAGCCTCCCTCATCAAAGAAGCTGACCTTCAACAAAGTATCGTCAAGAGGGCTGGGGAGCTCTGTGGCGAGGTGGTGTCTTGCTAGCGATCTAATTATACCGATGTTGGGTTGCCGAAGCCATACGGGTTGTCCTCTAGTCCAGAGTATTGTTTCGTGATGGACTTCTTCCTTAGCCATGGGTGTAATTCTTGGCTCACAAGAATGTCCCTGACGGGAAGTATTCGGGAGATAGCTCAAGGGTAAGTAATCAGCCGAATTTTTCATTTGTCGAGTCTGAAGGAAGTCAGTCATGATTTTCCAAAAGTGATTGAAAAACACGTACGATGCCAAGCCGTTTAGCGCGAAAACACGCAGCCGACACTAGCTTGGCTCTATGTATCATGTGAGGTAAACAAAGATACTATGTCCGGACATGTAAATTGTTGTATGGTCGTCTTTGTACGAATTGTCCTATATTCCCATATCGTGCGAGAGCCGCGAGGAATTCTTAGTCCTGAGAGAAGCATTGTGATGTGGTATAGGTAAAGTAGGAATTATGTTAAAACTACCAAGCTATATCTTTCGACCAAATTGAAACTCTATTCGCTTTAACACAAAACATCTGTACTGAGCTAAGTCCATACGAAGGATCCTCCACTGACATTCACACCGATAACGGTCACCCCGCAACCTGTTGTGTTCCATACATTTGGACCGCAAACGTTGTGATAATCGCTTGAGGCTCGAGTCGATTCTAAGAAACACCTCTCCTGACTCGGGTGCCTTAAGATAGTGTCGAAGCCAACAATGAATAGGCCAGTCAATGCCTGATTTTGCTCAAGCTGTTCAAATTATGACCCGAGAATTCACTCCCCAAGGCGTGACGCAACAATTCACTCTCCTCTCTTATTGCTAAGGTCATGCTTCACTCTTCTTGCTCATCCTCTACGCCATCGTTCCCCTCTTGCTCTCTTCTCCATCCTGTCCATCCTCTCCATCACCATTCATCCACAACGCTGAAGACTGTCATCAACGAAGCCAAACTCACCCTCAGCCCATCCGTCTCGTCAAGATGCCAAGCGCAAATGACAAGTCTGTTCGAGCCTTCCTTGACGACATACCAAACGCGAAGCTGAAGAACTTTGCATCATCCGAAAAGACCCTCGTGCTGGACAAGGTCAATGGGTTTCGCTTGGACCACCAGGGGGTCAGCCAACAACAGTATCACTGTCTGCAACCCTGGTGCTGATGACCTATATCATTAGGTAGTGAACCAGGACGGCTCCGGCACCCATAGACTCTTCATTCAGCCCCTTGGCAAGCGCGGCGGAGGAAAGTCAGGAGTCAGCCAGCTTCCTTCTGGTAAAGTCATCGCTCAGATCCACGTCACGGAACCGGGAAACCCGAAGAAAGTACGCGATGCCCTCTGGGACAGCTACAAAGACGAAGCAAGGCTACGAACTCTGGTCTGAAGAAGTGAGCTCTGGGGTAAGAACTCTGCTGGTACCTTGCTGCTTTCACTGACGATCGGCTAGCATGCCTACACACATGAACATAAATATCTGGCAGGCCATAGCCTTCAGTGGCGATGAGGTTGGCCATCTGAGCTGAAGACGGCAGGGATGTATGATGCACCCACTGGCGAGACCCCACACACATGTACAATAATAGCGAGAGATATCACAACGAGGCGGAAACGCCCAGGATGGAGATGGCTGGCTAGGTCTGGCGAGACCATCTGCCTGCAACTGTAGGCTCCTATAGCTACAATCAAGCAAGCAGACCACATCAAAATCCCATGGCTATGAGTAAGATGGTAACCATTCTTCCTTCTAGCAATCGTAAGAGTTGAAAATATGTGGTATGGAGGAGTAGATCTTATATCATCCGCTGCTCAACCGCACCTAAAACTGCTTATAATGCGGACGATCAAGGAAAAGCACTATTACCTATCCAAGGGCCACTTTCCTTCAAGACTTGAATGCATAGGATATAGAGGAGTAGATTTTGCATTATCCGTAACTCCACCGTAAGTGATAATGTATATAAGCCGGATATATAAGGAGTAGTACTAGTACCTATTAAAGGGCTACTTTCCCTTGAATATCGTTAAAATTCGATAGAGGAGTAAATCTTACAATATCTACTACTCTACCATAACTGAAAATGCCTATATTCTAGACATGTAAGTAGTAGTACGCGTACCTATTAAAGGGCTAACTTCCTCTTAATAATCGTTAAATATGAATAGAGGAGTTAATTTAATAACGTCCGCGGCTTTAACGTAAAAAAAATGGCTATAGTCTAGATAAGTAAGTAGAAGTACTACTACCCATTTAAGGCCCACTTTCCTTCTAGCGATCCTTAAACTTGAATGGAGGAGTAGACCTTATGACGTCCGCTGCTGCACCATGACTGAAAATGCCCACAATCTAACTACGTAGGAAAAGTATGAATGACAATCTAAGCGTACATAGGTCTGCGAAATCCGAAAACGCACCTCTTGCGCATGAGTCCCGAAACGAGAGATACTCTACTCGATCTGTAAGCGGTCGAAACGAGTGGCTCCCATCCATTGCTTTGGATCAGGTCAAGCTTGACCAGCTACGATTCTGTTACCCTTTTTGACGAGAAGATGGTCGGTTGGGAGAGTGTAGAGGGCATGTTGTGCTAGATTTTGGCGTTGCATGCCTCCATTGTAGCTGAAGCTCGTCCAAATCGAAACGCATCAGACAGAGTACAGCAACCAATTCGCTTGTTTCGAAGCTACTAGAATTAGGTGATAGGCTTTGTTGGGGTCTGGTACTGATTGATCAATGGTTTTGCAGGAAGCTGGTATTAGTCACTTTCGCTTGTCTTCGGGCAGCTCTAAGCCACGATTATAACTTTTCCAGCCCCTTCTTTGGTCGTTGGCAATGGGAGGAAGGGTCAATATCAACCAATTTACCTACTGCTTTGCGCAACAAATCGTAGAGTTGATCATGTTCAACTCCGCTTGTAGCGATGTTGTCGATGTCCACTACCTTAGCTTCAGACGCACGCCCCCATCAATCTTATAGCGCAGCCTCCACGCTTCATTCACAACTTCCTTCGTAGCATCCACCCACTCACCGTTTCCTACACTCAACGCCTCTTCACCATCGAGGGCAACAATATCAAAGCAATGACCGGCCCATTTCCCCCGACGGCTGACAATGAGATCATCTTTTCCGTTCCCAGCGCCGTCCCTCGTCCAGCAGATCCGCATAAGCAAAACATCATCGAGGTATAGCCAGTTTCCCTCTGGATAGTCGACGTATCCACGAATCGCTCCTGAACAAGTTCTAGGCCAGCAGCGAACACATTCTTTAGTAGATAGATTTCGCAAGATCCAGGACGCATTAAGGGACTCGCTGCATAACCTCGTAGTCGCAGAGCGCAGCTCGTCGGCCATTTTTTTGAGCTGAGTTTGAGAGATATCTCTGTTAGCGCCTCTGAGCGCTTCGAACGCGGTTTGCCAAGCAATCGCTGGATCCTCGCTTGGTACGTCATAATAACGAATGGCGGCCCAATTGATCTTTCTTGTAAGGAATCTGTGTGGAGTTTTGTGGAGTTCCTGCACCGTCGATATGGCTAGGTCATCCTCGTCAAACGAGCTGGGCAGATCAGTCAGATAGGTGCCAGTGCAGGCTAATTCGAAACCAGCCCATGGAGCTGCCAGAGCTGAGCGACATTCTTTCCTGGTATATTGAAGCATATGCTGCCATAGCGATTCAGCCGCCATACCGAAGCAAACGATGTCGGACTTTCCAAGGGCAGAGTCGTTTAGGACCATGGCTAGCAACTCAGCTGGCAGAGTCTCTAAATAGCTTCGATAACTTGACGGGCGCATTGCTGACCGTGAGCAACGGCCGCTACTCTTGAGGATTGGCTGGTATGGTCTTGCAAGCTTGTGCCACGCATTCTAGCCCAATTCCTCCCGGAAGAGAACATCGGCGGGACTGCTTGGATTAGTATCCTCTTCCTTTGATGGCAAATTTTGGATCTGTCGTAGACGCGGAATGATCATTTGCCATGACTGTGGTAGCCAGCTACAGTAAATCTGGGGATCAGCCATTTCTCTTCAGGGCCAACATTCCGAGACATGTCTCAAGACCTAGGATGCGATTCCGCTCAGATTGGTCCTCACCAGGTCTGATCTAGACCCAAGAGACACATGGTCTCTCCTCCTGCAAACGTAGACTTGCGATCTAAGAGGACGAAGACGGATAGGATACTAGTATTATTTGTCCAGATGGGACTCGGAAAACTCGGAATTGATGCTCTCGCTAGATTGCGGTCATCTGAATATGGAGGCGGCAGCAATATTTATAGCCGCTTGGCCGCCTTGCGACGTATTGTATAGACTCAACACTGCGCGAGGCAGAAACGACGACCAGTCCTCGCGGGACGAAAGTACCCTAGTCCGAAATCCCGAATAGAAAGACGACGACAACTTGAGCCTAATATACCTAGCGCGATGTGCAATGATAAGCCTCTTTTGGGATTGGAGATTTAACAATATGAAGCGGAGATACAACAGTACTTCGCCTACAACCTAGTAACATTGCAGGAACCACAAGCCTAGCGGATGAGAGACATCTGGGGTTAGCTATGCGCTTCCACATCATCGTCATATGTCAAAAGTTCATCGATTAGTGAAATAGGTGCCCCTGTGCATCTATTGAACTATTCCATTACCTGCAATAGTCGCTTTTGTGTTCACGTCTAGGGGTATGCTGCGATATCCGCAGGCTTCTTCCTTCGGACTAGTCCTAGACATGCATCTCAGCACCAGACTTGGCGCCGGCCTCTGCAATGGCCTCTTTGTACGGCTTGAGCTTCTCCTCCACAGGTCCATCAGGCGCTGTAAATATCGCTACCTGCTCAGGAGCTCGTCCAATAAATGTCTTGGGATCCAATAAACGCGGAAGTTCAGTGAGTATAGGTTCAAAGAAGGCGTCTTTCCGAATCCGCTCGATCAAGTCATTGTCTTCGCCTCGGTCTTTGACAACGGACCCTGCTTCATGTGAGAGTACGCGAATCTTCTCGTGTGCCTCCTGTCGCGACACACCTTTCGCAACGAGAGCCATGATGATGTTTTCTGTCGCCATGAATGGCAGCTCGGCCATGAGGCGGCGGTGGATCACGGCTGGATAGACTACCAAGCCGTACGAGACGTTGTCGAGGATTATGAGGAGGGAGTCGGCGAGAAGAGCCTGCTCAGGTATGTAGAGTCGTCGTATTGAAGAGTCGTCGAGTGTTCTTTCAAACTGCCATCATATTTAGTGACGAATCATTCAAGAAGGCAAGCGGTGTTCCACATACCCATTGTGCAGCATATGTTTGGTTGGCTGGCTGGCATTCATTTGCAAGCTCCCGGCCTAATGCGCACATTCGCTCGCTACGCATGGGGTTACGTTTCTGGAGATGTGGAAGTTAGAGAAATTCTACTAATGTTGCAACCTTACGCGAAATAGACCGGTTGATTCGATA
>JAABUL010003583.1_pt1 | contig 22746 bp, 5 predicted proteins | sample 5559151 | NCBI WGS metagenome assembly JAABUL01 (sample SAMN10711876, study PRJNA513368) | rock metagenome | isolation source: Antarctica rocks | place: Antarctica: Victoria Land, Pudding Butte sud | reverse complement strand
TTAAGTCAATTTAACTTAAGTAAGCTAGACTCAATTGAAACTAACTTAGAAACTACAATATATTTTGCAATCTTTGCTATTTATATATAATTATCTTCTATAGTATTAATAATTTACTACGTTGTTTCTTACATTTTTTAATAGATTACAAGTTCGAATTTGCGAAGATTTTTAATTCGACAATTTTTAATACTATTATTGCGATAATTTTGATCGCGTTCTATAAAGAACAAAAGATATTATTATTAATAAATAGAAATCGATATATATTTTCGAGTTACGCAAAAGATTTTTGCGCAAACAAATTAATTTTATTCGATTATAAGTTTTACAAAGAACAAACAATAATAAAAAAGATTAACTTATATATTTAAAAGAAAGCTAGTTAATACTTTAAAAAAAACTATATTGTTTAAAAAAGAGCTAATTAACATTTTAAAAAGAGTAAATTAAATTATTTTAAAGAAATCAAATACAATATTAAAAAATATTGTTAAGACGACAACGTAATTACAATCTTTGTACTAAATTAATAAAAAATTAATATATCAAATCTCTTTATTGCTACTTGACAAATATTATTTTATCTATCTTTTTTATTTTTTTGTCAATTTTACTTTATTTACTTTTATATATTATAAGAAATAATATACGCAAAACAATTAATATACTTAGTCGAATTACAAACAAACAATAATTTTGTTAAATAAAAAATTATTTTATAATAGAAAATCTTTAAAATATAATTTAATTTTTAAACTCTATTGTACTTTATATCTTTACAAGCGAAATTAATTTAATATTATTAATAATTTTTTAACTTAAAAATATAAAAGCAAATATTAAAACTACTTTTTATATTTAACTTTGTCTAGACAAGAACAACAAAAAAACATAATTGCTATAATTATTGTATATAAAATATAAAGATTTTTGATATATAAGTACAAAGAGAAGCTTTAGATAATTAAAAAACAACACTTAACAAACTATATAAATTACAAGAAGTTTATCAATTAAAGTATCGATAAAATATAGATATATCTTAAAAAACTAAAACAAAAAATTGTTAAAACTTAATTTAATATAAAAAAACTATATTGTAATAATAAACTAATTTAGATATTGCTAATCTTTTTGCTCTTAAAATATATTGCAACTGAAGACACTCTTAATACTTAAATTTTTTTTGATATTAATATAACTTTTTAAAAATTATAGAAAAAGAAAATATTGCTTAAAGTTAATAAAACTATTATATAAATTAAACGCAAAACTAGTTGTTTAAAATTTTAATATTAGTATCGAAGTTTTTTTTTAAAATTAAATTTTAATTTTTATCGAAAATTTAACTTCTTTAATTAAAAAACTAGAAAAAATATATATTGTTGCTATTTTTATTAGAGTCTTAAACATTTTGTTAAAAAGTATTTTTTTTATATTAATGTTCGCAAATATATTTAAAAAAAATAAAAAAGACAAAAATTATTAAAAATAATAAACAAAAGTTTTACAAAAAGTATTGCGTCTACAATACTAAAAACAATAATTTATTAAAAAATTCTTTACTTAATAATAGCAATTTCGATATTAAGAAAAGTATTAATAAAGAATTTGCAATATTATTTAAAAAAAAAATTAATAAAATTTTTAACAACAAATAAATTGTCGATATTAACGCTTTTTTATATATAATTAATTAGCTTCGATATTTTAGAGATTTTTTTATCGCTATTTCTAGACGCATTGTTAAGATTAAAAAAAAAATTGTTTTTAAATTAATATAAAACAACAACAATATATACAAAAAACAAAAACAAAGCATATTTAATAAATGTTTTTTTTGTTTTAGATTTTAAAGTTAATCTTTTGTCTAATAGATATATATATTAGAAAAGTCTATATAAAGACTTTAACAAATATAGTATATAAATGCAAAATAAACAAGAAAAACGTATTCTTATTGCAAATTAGCAAAAAGATATATATATAATAAGCAAAATAATATTAAACTTAAAGAAATTTGTTTTTATTGTTGTTATATAATAGAAATCTCTTATAGTGTTTTTAACAATTAATAGTATATTTAATTAAAAAAATTAAATGCAAATTAATATTAATAAAACAATTATTAACAACTTTAAAGCAAAGTTATATAGTCTTTAATATTGTTAATTTGCTTATTTAGACGCAATTAAATTGCGAAAGTTGCATAAAATTATTATACTCTTAAAGTTTGTTTTTATTATTAAAGACATAAAAAATTCTTATAAAGTGTGCATATTAATTAAGCTTTATAATAAGAGAAATTATTATATTAGTAAATATAAAACAATTATTTTAACTTTTATTTTAATTAACATTTGTAAATTATTGCTAATCTTAAAATTTAAACACAAGTATTTTTTCAAAATTGTTGACAACTACTTTTGTAAAACATAAATATTAATAATAATTAAACAAAAATAAATTGTAAATATTCTTTGTTAATAACAAATACAAATAGAGTTTTAAAATAAAATTAAAGTATTCGCAATTTGCAACAATAACAATATAGAGTTTAAATTAATACTTAATAAGTAATATTTATTTTTTAGTGTTGTACTTAATTATATTTTGTTGTACAATTCTTTTTAAAATAATATTGCTAAACAAAATATACAAATTACAAAAAACTTTATAAAAATTATAATTAAAAAGACAAAATTTCTTATTAAGTTCTAGCTAAAAGTTTTATAGACAAATATATATTTGCAAAATTGTATAGCAATTAAATTGTTTATTGACAATAAACTTATTATATCTATAGAGATATTTATTAACGTCAAATTATTTATTAATTATTTGTGTATATAGATTTGCAAATACTATTTCTATATAAATTTTAAATTTTTTTTTGTTAAAGACAAAACAAATAAGCTTATAAATAGAGAACAAGTAAAAGTGTTTTTTGAATATATTAACAAAACAAATATATTTGTTAAAATATAAATATCGAACTTAAATAAAATTATTAAATATAATATTGTTAAATATATCGAAAGCAAAAAGAAAAAACATATTAATCTTAAGATATATATTAAAACAATTAATATTTTGTCAAAAAAATAATTAGTAAATAAATTTCGCAAAGATACAATCAAAAATAAATTTAATTTAAATTTTGTTTATATTAATTTAGATCTTGTCTATATTAATCTAGATTTTATTTATATTAATCTAAATTTTATCTAAAATAATTTAGATTTTGTCTAAATTGTTTTAGATTCTTTTTAAATAATTTTAAATAATTTTGTTTTATTTAAATATTATATATAGATATTTTTGTATATTGTTATTCTAAAAAAAAAACAAATTAATAATAATATAAAGAATTTAAAAAAATATCGAAGCAAAATTATTTGCACTATAGCAATCTTTATAATCTAAAACATAATTAATAAAGCTATAAATTCGAAGTGCAACTTTGTAGTTATTAATAAAAAAGATAGTAATACTAACAAACTTGTTATATCTATATTAAAGACATAAAACAATTTTGTAAACAATTTTGTTTAAGAGAAGCTATAGAAAGATATTATATAAAAAGAATTATTTGCTCTTGCTACTAATAATATATAAAAAATTGTTACTTTTTTTCGAAATGTTAATATTGTAACAAGCAAATAAATATTTAAAGCAAAGATATATATAGATAGAATACTAAAGAAACTTAAAGCAAAATTGATTACAAAAGATTTTATACAAATTTTTAAAATTAATTACAAAGACATTTTTGTTTCAATTGTTAAATTTGATACTTTACAAGTGTTTCTTGTTATTATTATATTAAAAAACTTGAAATATTATTAAATAGATGTTAACAACGTCTTTATTAAATCTTTTTTTAAAAAAGAGATTTATATAATATTTTTATTTAAAGTAAATATATCTTTAGAGCAATGCTTGCGCATTCTTCGAAGTCTTTATAGTTTAAAACAAGTTGTTTGCAATTAATATAAATATTGTATCAAAGAGTTTGTTAAACTAGATTTCAAACAATGCGATATTAATTTTTGTCTTTTATTGCATTTCGAACAACGTATTATACTTTTATTTTATATTAACAATATTGTTATTGTTGTACAATCAATAGATAACATTAATTAATTTAAATGCAAGTTTTAAAAGATATTTAAGATAAAGAATTTAAAAAAAATAAAAAGAATTCTTGACATTAAAATTATTTGCGATCGAAAAGTCAAAATTCTACGCATAGATTAATTCTATTATATCAACGAGATACTTAATAAATTGCAAATGTCTATTGGCAAAAGCAATCTAATTAAATTGCTTATAAATAGATACAATTCTCTTCGATCTACTAAACTAGAAAACAAGCGAATTAATTAAAGATATTATTAATACACAATTAAAAGTATTATATATATAGTTATTTACATTCGTCTAGACATTGCTTTCGCAATAAAATGTCTAAGTTAATACTTTATTAATTTGACAAAATATTATAATTAGATTTTAAAAATATTGCTTCGATATCTTCGTTTTATTGTCGACAAAAAACTAATATATAGCAACAATAAAAGTTTAAATTTAGTAATATACTTTAACTTAAATTACGCATTTAATAAATTGAATCAAAAGTTAATTCTTAAATATATATTTATAATAGACAAAGAATTGATCGCATAAATGTTACGCAAGCAAAAGTTAATAACAATATCTATTATTAAAATTAAGTATATAGCTTTATCTATATATGCTAGAAAGAGTCTATAAATTATATAGATTCTAAGAGATACTAATTATGCAAAATACTTTAAAGATTTATTAAATCGTATAGATATTGTTAAAAACAAAATATACAAATTTGTATTTTTTATACAATTAATAGACAACAATTAAGCAACTCTAGTACTTATTAAAAACGCTTATATTAATAATAGATTAAAGCATATCGATATAATACTTTATTATATTAAAGATTTCTACAAAAGTAATTACATTTGTATCAATTTTGTTCGAAGCGCAAATATAATAGCAAATAAGCTAACAAAGTTATTGTTTAAAAATAACTTTAAGATCTTTATTAAACAACTTAAATTAATAAATTAAAAAATTAATAAAAGCTAACAAGTACGTTATTATTAAGTAAAAGTATTACGCAATACAACAACAATATACTTGAAATTTGCAAATTGTAATAGTAACAAATAAACAACTTAAAGAGTTATTTGTCTATTTTTAATTAATTCGCTTAGCAAGCTAATCTAGATTTAAATTAACTTGACCCAAGTAAGCTAGACTCAATTGAGACTAGCTTAGAGACTAAAAGATATTTTGCAATCTTTGTTGTTTGTATATAATTATCTTCTATAGTATTAATAATTTACTACGTTGTTCGCTATATCTTTCAATAAATATAGTAATATATTATAATAATATATTATAATTGTTTTTATAATAGTAGACTCTTTAGACTATATATATAAAGTTATTAGTTTAAAATCTTAATAATTTTGTTTGTTTTACTATTATTTTAAATAGTCTAATTTAAATTATTTTTTATTTTGTTATTATTTTTGTTATTGTTATTTTTATTATTTTTATTGCTATTATCTTTATTATTTTTGCTTTTATTATTTTCTTTGTTATTTTTATTATTTGTTGCTAGATAGTAATTATAATTTAATTTCTTTATATTATTTTAAATATTATATTAAATCTTTTATCTATAATTTTTTTTTAATTATATTATCGAAATTCTTTATTTTAAAAATAATAAAATTTAAAATATTTTTCTTTTTTATATTGTTTAAAATTGCAAATTTTTTAACAAAGATATTAAACAATTTTATAGAATTATTATTATTAGTTCTTTTTAAGTTATTTAAGTTATTGTAATAAATAATTTGTTATTAAATAATTTTTACAATTAATTTTATATAGATTAAAAAACTTTTATCAATATTAAATTTGTTATTAATATTTAATTATAATATTATTTAGTTTAGATATAAAGCACAAATAATATATTTAAATAATATATATTTTTTTAAAAGATAATTTTATTGTTATATTTGTATTTTTAAATAATTTTTATATTTTTTTAATAATTTTAAATCGATTTGTTTTTTTAATTGTAATTTTTTTTTGTTTTTTATTTAAACTTATTCTTAAAGTATTTTGCTATAAAATTGTTAATATTATATACTTTATTATATTATTTAAATATATTATTATAAAAATCTCAATTAATTCGATATTTATTAATTTTATTTTTAATATTTTTCTCTATATATTTATAATTTAATATAAAGATTTGTTTTTAAATAATTGTTTTATACAATTTTTTAAATTAAAATAAAATAACTTTGCAATTATTGTACTATTTTTAATACAATTTTTTTTATTATTATTTTATTTTTGTATGCAATTGCAATTTGCAATACTTTTTAAATTAATTAATAGCATTTCTATTATTTGTGCGTATACTTAGTTTATTTTACAAATAATATATAGAAATAATATAATTATATAGCAATTTAAGAATTTTCTATAATATCTAGTAGAGTCCGACAAAATTCAAAAAATAGAAAATTCGAAAAAATTAACAAAATTGTAAATAATATATTAACAGATAGTTTTACTAAAATAAAGTAAAAAATATATATATTAATATTAAAATTAATATTTATTTACTAATATTTACTTTGAACTTTTGTTAATACAAGATTATTATTTCTTTATATTAATATATATCTAATTTTGTTAATATATTATACAAGTTTATATTTGTTAATTACTTTGTTATTTATATTATATATTCTTATTATTAATAACTAATTTAACTCTTTCTTTTTATACAATTTTTTAACATATTTATATTAGTTAAAATTATTAAAACAATTGTTTATTTTACTATAATTTCTTTAAATTTTGTCTCAAACCTTTTTTTTTATTATTTATATAAATTTCTTTTTAATATTATTAAATTTATTATTTTCTTTAATAACTTATATAAAGTAAATAAATAATATATATAGATAATATAAAATATCTTATTTAGAATTAATATATTTAATCCGTTAATTTATTAATTAATTTCGAAGCTTTTTTACAATAGATTAATTTCTTAATTCAAATATAATAAAATAAACAAAAACAAAAACAAAAGAAAAGAAAATCTTAAAAAAAAATACTAAAGAAAAAAATATTCGAAATACTAATATAATTAAAATAATACAAATAAATTATATATTTTTAACTAATATACTAATATTTTGCGATAATATATATAAAAGTAAAAGCTTAATATTGTTGCTTTTTGTAAAATTTAAAAATATTAAAAATCAATCAATTTTTTAATTTTTTAACTTGTATTTTAGTATCTAATTTGTAAATTTCTTTATATTAAGATTAATAATTACAAATATAATTAAATTAAATATTATATTTAAAACTTTGTTTTAATAATACTTCAAAAAGCAACAAAAATATTTATATATATATATATATTTTTTTAATAAGTATATTATCTCTTTATATTACTATTATAATAATAGAATTATAACTAATATTTTATATATAATAGATTTAAATCTTGCAATTATTTACGCAAAATATATAATACTTTAGCTAGAAAATTTACTTTTTATTAAGAACTTTATAAAATAATTTAATTTTTTAAGTTAAAAATTTTACAACAATATTATATTTTTCTTTTTAAATAAATTTTTTTTTTAAACAATTATAATTGTTTTTTATATTAATTAAAATTCGAATCTTCGAAATTTTATTATTAATAAATTTTTTTAGTAATTTAATTTATTAAATATATTATTTTTTTGTATTATTACTAATAGTATCTAATAATTTCTATAGTTATTAAAAATATCTTCTCTTTAAAAATTAATTTATCTATAAATAAATCTAATTTAAAACAATTTTAAAATCTAGTATAAAAAGATTTTCTTTTTTATTTCTTGTTTAATTGTTTTTTTTTTTTTACAATATATATTTTATAATTTAAGAACAATCTTTTTTATATTTAAATCTATAGTATAATTAAAATATTTAATTATTATAATTTGCTTAATTGTTTGCAAACTTATTTAAGATTAATTTTATTAATATATTTTTTAAACAAAACTAAAAGTTTGTTTAATATTTATTAATAATATTAAATATAAAAATATATCTTAAGTTATTTGTATTAGTTTTAAAAAGTTTAATATATTATTTCTTTAATATTCTTAAATTGAATATTTATTTTCTACAATATTAATATAAAGATATTAATTATCTATATTTTAAATTAAATAAAATTGTTAAAATTATTAAAATAAGAATTTTATAATAATTACAATAAACTATATTAATATTAGTAAAAGATTATATATATTATTATATTGTATTATTTTTTTAGCAATAATTGTTTTTTGTATTTTTGTTCTTAAATTAGCAATTAAATTGTAATAATATTAATAATAATTCTTAAATTTTGTTTTGTATTTATTTTTGTAATTAACAATATTATTATTTTCTTTTTTATTTTATAATTTATAAAGATTAATTTTTTATATAAAATTTAAAATATTAATAAAATTATATAATATATTGTTTAATTTTTTTGTTTTTAAATAGTATTTTGCAAACTTTGTTAAAACTTTATTGCAAATTTTAAGTACAATATTTTTTAAAAAATAAATATTAATTTTTATTATCTTTTTTAGATAATTAAGATAATTAAATATTATATTAAATTGTTACGCTAGTACTTTCTTCGAAGATATTAAAGTAAATTGTGATATTAGAGAGATTTGTAGACGTCTTTAGACAATGTAAGCAATTACTTAGTAACAAAGATTTGCAACTATAGACAATTTTTATGTTTAATAAATTTTAAAAGAGATTCGATAAATTAAAGTAACAATAAGTAAAAATCTATAATAAATTGAACACAATTCTTAAGAAAGTCGTATTTTAGTTTCTATATACTAAGAAAATACTAATTGTTTATTTTGTTTGTTTGTCGAACAATGCAAACATAATTGCTCGTAATATTTGTTTGTTAAATATAACAAACATTATGCTTAAATTGTTTGCTTCTTAAATATAGCAAACATAATAGCAAACTTGTTCAAAAACGTAGAATCTAAATTACTAATATAGCTTTAATAAGTTTGTAACACTATTTCTTTTTTTTAAAGTTTTTATCTTAAAACTTAAAGTCTTTTTATTATGTTTTTAAGAAAAATTAATATCAAAAATTTCTTCTTTTGAAAAAAAGATTTTTTCGACGCTTTAGATTTAATATTTTTAGCAATGCGTTTTTGTTATAATTGTACAATATCTAGTAAAATCTATTGTGTAAATAATAATTTTAAAAAGTGTAAAAAGTGTGTGCAATCTAGTTGTAATTATAATTTAACAATTTTTTTTGCATTAATTAAACAAATTTATAAAAAACAAATTTATTTAAAGAAAGAAGTATACAATACACATGCAAAGCTAAGTCGACTAAAAAAACAACTAAATTTTTTAAAAAATAAAGAGAAAAAAATAATTGTAATAAAATGAAAAAACTTTGACGATCTAGAGATAAATAAAGTATATTTTGTTAAATTTGTTACAAAGACTTTCGAGTTATTATTTAATATATTGTTTAAACAATTTTAACTTTTAATTAATTAAAATTAAAATACTATTTTTATGTCTTGTTTTAATAAAATTTCTTTAGAAGATTTCGACAACAATTAAGATTCTTTTTTAATTTTTATGTGTTTTTTAAAGTAAAATATTTCTTTTACTTAATAAGATACTTTTGATTTTTTTCTTGTAGAATTTCTTCGATCTTAAATTGATTCTCTTTTTGCGAATAAAAATAAAATGTGTTTTATAAAGACGTAATTAAGTTTGTTAATTTCAACAATAAAATATAAAATACTAAAAATATTTTAACGTTTTTAAGTAAGTCGAGTTTGTAATTAATTAATTTCTTAGTTTTCTTAATAAAAAACAATTCGACTTTAATATAATTTAATTTTTTGCTTAACTTTCTTGTTCTAAAATTTTTTGTAAAATAATATATTTTATTTTTCTCTTTTAGTTAAGATGTTGTTTTTTGTTTTTTGTTTTAATATTTAATTAATTTCTATTGCATTTTTAAGATATTGTTATATATCTTTTTTAATGTTGTTACTCTTTTAATAATTAATTGCGCAAACAAATGCGTATATTTTTTCTTAAAGAAATTTGATTTCTTGTTATAGTTAACGAAGAATAAAATTATTTTAATAATATTCAAAATTTTTGCATTGAGTGCTAATTGTGTTATAAATAAAAGTAATATTTCATTGCTATAAGTATTGTTAATATAATATCTCAAATATTGTTTAAAACTCTAGTTTGTTTTTTCTATTTAATTATTTGTAATTAAGTAATAAATAATAGACATTTAAAGTTTCGTATTTAATATTAAAAGAAACGTCTTTTAATAGTTAGACGTAAAGAGCTTGTCTCTATTACTAGTTTATTTCTTAAATATATCGTAATATTGTATAAATCGATTTAATATAATATATTTTAATTGTTTTGCAATAAACTTCTCTTTGCATGCAATAATATATAAATACTTAATAAGCTTATTAATTGTTATTAATATCGAATTATATTTGTCTTTAATTACTAGATTCGTCGATTTCGACAACTTAATAATAAAGTTTATTGTAACTTTATTTTATAACAATTTAAATAATTTTTAATATTAAATTTTGTTATAGTTTGTATATATATTATGTTTGTTTTGCTAATAATTAAGATATTGTTTAATATATATTTTGACAACTTGTCTTATTTGTAAGAACTAACAATGTTAGTATAAAAGCTAGAGAATTTTTGTTACTTTTAAATGCTTTTGTAGTAATTTGTTATAATGCTCTTTTATATATTTGTCAATTTTGTTAATAAATATTTGAAGTTTTTCTTTCTTTATTAGAAACTTTTTTGTATTATTTCGAAGTATTTGTAATGTAATATTTAGTTTGTACTTATTTGCTAATAATAATTTGTTTTTGTTAATCTTAAGTATGTTGTAATTAAACAATTCTTTTATTTTTATATAATTATTTTTTCTATTAAGTGCGTCTACTTTGTTATTATCTTTATTTAAGATATATTATATCTTAAATTTGTACTATTTAAATCTTTTTAATTATTGCATTTGTCTTCTATTTAATTGCTTTATAATAATAAAGTGCACAAGATTTTTATAATTTATAAGAATTGTAAATTTTGATAATTTTTTTGTGTATATTTTTTATAATTTTAAGAAAACTACTATAGCAAGTAGTTTTTTATTGTAAACATTATAGTTTTGTTTAATAAACAAAAGTTTTTTTAAAAAATATATTATTAAGTATTATATATTTTTATGTCTTTAATTAAAGCATATATTAATAATTAAATTTAATACGTTAATTTTAATCTTATTTAATAATTGCAAATTGTATATTTTTAGTATTAGCTTCTTTAAGCATTTTAGTTTAAAATCTTGAAATAATTTTTCTTTTGTAAGTTTCTATAATTATAACGTATTTTTTTTTGTAAAATTCGTTAATAATATTGCGTTTATTAAGTAGTTTTTTATAAACTTCTTGTTATAATTTATAAAATTTAGAAAAAATTATATTTCTTTAATATTTGTCGATAATTTTTATTTTTTAATTGCTTGTAATTTTTTAAGATTTATACGTATTATATATTATTTAACAACAAATTTAAGAAAGTTAATTTTCTTCTAATAAAATTTGTATTTCTTTAATTTAAGATGTAAATTTTTTATATTTAAATATTTTAATACTTTAAAAATATAATTAATATGCTTTTTTAAAATCTTTAAATAATTTATAATGTTGTTTAAATATATTATAATAAATTGATCTAAATATTGTTGTAATATATTATTAATTATTTCTTAATACGTTGTTAAGACGTTTATAAGCTTAAACAATATTATTGTGTATTTATATAATTTATATTATATGCAAAAAGCTATCTTTTATTCTTTCTTTATTTTTATTCTAATTTAATTGTACGCTTTTTGTAAGTCTAATTTAGTAAAGTACTTTACTTTAAATAGTTAATTCTAAAGTTTGTTAATATTAAATAATAAATATTAATTCTTAATTGTAATATTATTTAGCTTTTAGTAATTAATATATAAATAAAGAATTTTATTCTTTTTTAATACAAAAAGAATTAAGTATCTTGTCTATAATTAAGATTTTTTAATAATTTTTTTTTTTCGTTTTTTGTCAAGTATTTGCGAAGTACTTCGAGCTTCTTTTTAAATAAAGTATATATAAATTTAAACGTAAATTGTTTGTTTAATTTAAATTTAATTTTATAATTTTACAATTAATATTTAAAGAGAATTTTTTTTTTTTTTTTAAAAATAAATACTTCTAATTGTTGTATATTTGTAATACGTACTTTAGCGATTTATTCGTTATATTAAATAATTTAAGATTTTTAAAAAATTTGTAATTTTTTTTACTTATTTTAACTTTATAATTTAATTAATTTTTATTAATGTCTATTAAGTCAAATTTTATTAAATTGTTTTTTTGCAAAAATATAAGTTCGCTACTTGCAATTAATTTTCAACTTAATCTTTTATCTATTATTAAATATTATTAATACGTAGATTAAATATAAATTACGTAATTATATTGCGCAAATCTAAGTATTTGTATATTTTAATTAACTTCTAAATTGTGCTACTTTAATTAAGATATTTTTAAAACAATATTATAAATAATTATTTTTACTATATTAAAAATTAGTTTCTTATAATGTTGCTAAATAGTTATTAATAGTAATTTTGTTTCTTTATTTACTTTTTTATTTTTGTTAAATAATAAATTTTTATCTATAATTATTAAGTTGTATGCGTCAAATTTCTTTTAAGTAAAATACTTTTTTCTTTTAGTAAAAGCTTTAATTATAAAATTATTTATTGTATTAAAATTAATTATTGCGATAAATTAACAATTATTAATTTTAATTAATATAATAAAATATTATATATATGCTATTAAGTTTAATTGCTATTGTTAAACTAATATATTACATTTCTCTAATATACTCTTTACTAAAAAAATTGAACTTCTTTTTGTTTTAATGTTGTAACTTTTGCTTTAAGCGTTTGTTTACACTAAACTTTTTTCTTATACTTAAATTAATAACTTTGATTTTTTAGAAAATTAATTAATTTTTTCTTTATCTTTTAAATAAGTTTAGCATAAGTTGTTATAGTATTTTGTTTAACTAAATGTTGCGTATTTCTTTGCTTTTTTTATTTTTTTTTAAGATAAATTTACATTATTTAATTGTTGTTTAATTTTATCAAAAATATCTCTTTTTATAATAATGTTGCTTTTTAGTGTTTTCTTGCATTTATTTACAATTTAATTTATCTTTTGCTTTTTTAATAAATTAGCTAAAGCGTTAAAGTAATTTGTAATATTATTTAGACATTTGTAAAGAAAAAATTAGTTGTATTTGTTGTCTAAGTTTGTTGCTAAATAAAAGTATAACGTTTTTAATCGTTTTGCTCTTATAATTTTATTAAGTATTTAATTAACTTTTTGCGTAAATACAAATATCTTGTTTAATAATATTTTATCTAAAACTCTTTATAATTAATTTAAATTTTTTATTAAATAGTAGTTGTTGTTCGATTTAGTTTTAAGAATATTTGTCTTTGTATTAATTTGCTTTCTAATGTTGTTTTAGCTATTAAATATCTCTTTTAATATAGTATTAATTTATTGACGATTTATTAAGTTTTATAATTAATAATTTCTTGCAAAGTAACTTAATTTGTTATATAAATAGTACGTTTTTTAAAATTTATTATTTTGCTTTTTTTTAAAGTTTTTTTTTTATGTTATTAAGTAAAATTTAATTTTATAGATACAAGCTTACAAGAATCGAAATTGTTATACTTCTAATTAAAACGAAATTCTTTTTGCTAATATTTAATTGTTAATTCAAAGAAGATTTTTGCTCTTTTTCGAAATTAATTGTATTTTTTTTTATAACTTTTTTATATAGTTTGTTGTTAAAATCGATAATTATTTTAATAAAATTAAATATATTGTTAAGAATTTTTTTATTACGCATAATTTTATTCTTTAAATTGTTTTTAAAATTTTATTGAAACATTGTTATAAGTGCGATATTGTTTTACTTAATTAAATTGACATACTTTTTAAATCTAATAACGTAATTTATTGCAAAAATTTGTTAAATTAAATACTAAATTACTCTTTTTGCAATTTGTTTTTTGTTAAATATTTTAAAGATTTTTCGAAACTCTTTTTTAAAATTATTGAAGTCTATAAACATTACATAAAAGTTTTCGCTATTATTTTTTAAATATTTTCGTAAATTTAATTTAAATTAATATTAGACTCTCTCTTTAAAAAATATTAATACAAAAATTGTCTTTTAATTTGCTAAAACAAAATAAAAGATAAAATAAATATTTATTTATATAAGTTAGTTTTTTAGATCAATACAATCTTTATAACAGATATCGAATTTATTAATTTTAATTTTGTTGTTTTTTATAATTAATAATTAACGTAATGTTAATAAGTTAATGTTTAAGATAAAAGTGCGTTAATTTAATACAAATATTCTTAAAGTATTTAAAGTATTATGTTAATACTTTTTTCGAAAGTATTAATATAACTTATGTTATTAAAGAGATTTATAAACGTCTTTAAACAATATAAGCAATTATTTAATAACAAAAATTTGCAACTATAGACAATTTCTATATTTAATAAATTTTAAAAAAGATTCGATAAATCAAAGTAATAATAAGTAAAAGTCTATAATAAATTAAATACAATTTTTAAAAAAGTCGTATTTTAGTTTCTATATACTAAGAAAATACTAATTGTTTATTTTGTTTGTTCGTCGAACAATACGAACATAATTGCTTGTAATGTTTGTTTGTCGAACATAACAAACATTATGCTTAGATTGTTCGCTTCTTAAGTATAACAAACATAATAGCAAGTTTGCTCAAAAACATAGAACTTAAACCACTAGTATAGCTTTAGTAAGCTCGTAACATAAATATTTGAAATTCTAAATAAATCTTTGTATTAATTGTTTGCAAAACTATAAGAATATATTTCTAAAAAAAATTTAATATATTATTAATAAGTAAAACTAAGTTTTATTTGTTTTTGTTAAATTTAATTTATTAAATTTTTAAATTTTAAAAATATTTTTTTATTTAAAAATTAATATAATTATATAACTAATATACTTAACAAAATATAAAATAAATAAAGTTTTAATAAATATAAATATCTTATATTAGTTTTTGTAACTTTTTATTAATTTTTTTTTAAAAAATTCTAAATTAAAACAAATATTAAATTAAATTATTAATAGCAATTGTAAAAGCGCAAATCTAATAAAATTAATATATATACTATTTCTTTATATTATTATAAATTTAAATATCTTTTTAATTATACTAGATAAGTTTGAACTTTTTACAATATCTTAAAATTGTTTATTTTTTGATTGTATAATAATATTATTATTTGTTGCTATTATAAAATTAATTATATAAATTAAATAAAATACAAAGTTTTGTTGTTTGTTCTATTAAAACTTTTGTTAATTTAAATTTTTTTTAAATTTGTTTTTAAATATACTATTGTTATTTATATTATTAGTAACAATTTTAACAAATTTGTTTTTAATTTCGAAAAACTTTAAAAAATTTATAAATTTTAATATGAATTAACAATCTATATACTTAATATTAAGAGAAATAAATTTAATAAAATATTTGCGAAATTAAAATATAATATCTACTTAATATATTAATACTTTTAAATAAACAATTTTTTAAAAACTAAATTATATATTTAAAGCAATAAAGATATATTAAATACTTCTAAAATCTATTTTAATTTTTTTACAAATTTAATTATATTTTAAAAAAATTATTTTAAATAGTATAATATAATTTAAAAGTATTAAATTTGAACAAAATATTTTTAACAATTTTCGAAAATTAAAATTGTTAATAATTCGAAAAAATAAATTTAAATTTATAAAAATCTTATATAGTTAATTTTTTTAATTATTTTAAATAAAAAATAATAATAAATTAATATAACTTTTCTTTTAATAAATTGTTAATTATATATTATCTATATATATTATTAATTATAACTTACGCAATTAAAGACTAAATTAATTATAATTTGAAACTAAAATTAAAATTATTTTAAATAAAAAATAAATAAAAGATATTTTTTTATATTTAATATATTTGAATAGTTGTAAGCAATAAAATAATTGAAAATTTTATAATAATTTTTGTATATAATTTTTAAAATACTATTTATAATTAAAGTTATTTAAATATATTTGTTTTAAAATTTAAATTGTATTTCTATATTATTATTTTTTGCTTAATATAGATTAACGAATCTTAATTAAATTTTGTTTAAAATATTGTTGTTAATAATTATTTGTAACTATTATATTTAAAATTAAGTATTAATATTTATCTTTTATTTAATATATATTTTTTTTTTTTCTTAAAATAAATAATAAATAATTAATAGATATTTTGTTAAATATTTTGCAAAAATTTCTTTTTCTAATATTAATAACAAAAATAAGAAAACTTTAATTAGATTAATTTGCAAATTAATTAAAATATAAGTTACTAAATAGCAAATTGCAAAAGATAGATTTGCTAGAATTTTTTTGTTTAAAGATAACAATTAATTTAAAGCTTTTAAAAAATTTAACATTTTGCAAACAAAAATACAAATATAGTATAACAATATTCTTTAACAATTTAAGAAAAAAACTTAAAAACAAAAAAATAATACAAAAAAGTAATATAAGTAGCAACTAATATAAGTAAGTTGTTTTAAAATAATATAAACAAGAATAATTTTTAAATCGAAGCATATTACTTAATATTATAGCAAAAAATTTAAAATTATAATAATATATATTCAAAAATAGAAAATCTTAATATAATAATATTATATTCGATTTTTTAATAATTTAATTCGATTTCAAATATTAAAATTAAGAATTAAGTTAAATCGAATTAATTCGATTTTAAAATAATAGAAATTAAATCGAATTTTAAGTTGGTTTCTAATATTAAAATTCTCAAATCGAGTTAATTCTAAAAGTTGAAATCGAAATTCGATCTAATAGTTAGTCTAAAAATGTCAATATATTAATAGAAAATATATTATCTATTTGTATTATCTTAATTATACTAGTATTCTAAATACTCTTTTCTTCTCGAGACTTTTCTTTGTCTTTACTTATTCTATTATATCTAGATTAAGAAACTAGTCTATTGTAGAAAAACTTCGAAATCGATTGACAAACTAGTAAATTAAATATATTAATTCTAGACAAAATATTTTGTATTATTTGTATATATTATTTATCTATTTTACGCGAGTTATCGAAGAAGATAATAAATTTGACAGTATTAAAAAAAAAATTATATAAATATAAAAGAAAGATATTGAATTTAAAACAAAATTCAAAGAAATTATAATAAAATAAGCAATAGTTTTAATAATCTTAACTAATATAAATATATCGAAAAATTGCGTAAAAAGAGAGACTTAAATTAATAGTTAAGAATAAAAATATATAATATAAACAACAAAGCAATTAACAAATATAAGCTTACGTAATATATTAACAAAATCAAATATATATTAATATAAAGAAATAATAATCTTGTGTTATCAAAAGTTTAAAGCAAATATTAGTAAATAAATATTAATTTTACATCGACAAATTGGGATAATTCTCCTCGAGAGCTTTTAGCAATTAGGGGCTCTCGAGATCGTTGTGCGCATATTTTGGCTCTTAAGTTACATTAGCGAAATACGATTGACTTAAGATCGTTCGTAGTTAATCAAGAAATTTAAGAGATACGCCAAGTGTTATTTGAACATTATTCGTGTTGCTAAGGTTTACGAACGCAATTTACAAACGCAATTTACAACTCTTATGTGCACAACGCAATTACGCATTGAAGGCGTTCTCGTTGGCGCACAATTCTCGCGTAGAAATCTTACAAATTGTTCGATTCTACTATATAAATTACTATAATGTAGACAAGTAGCAAGTAAAGACGTAATCGAAGTGCTACGAAAGTTCGTACGCATCTCAAACATCAATAATTATATTTTTTGTCAAACTTTATTTAACTTTCTAAATGCAAGTTTTTGAGAGTCTCTCGAGCTAGTCTCGAGCACGTCTCGAGTTACTTGGGCCAAATCTGCAGTTTGAACTTGGCGAGTCGCCTCCTCGATTTGCCGATGTAACTCTAATATATATATTTTTTACTTTATTTTAATAAAACTATTTGTTAATATATTATTTACAATTTTGTTAATCTTTTCGAATTTTTTACTTTTTAAATTTTGTTGCATTCTACTAGATATTATAAAAAAATTCTAAGTTGCTATATAACTATATTATTTCTATATATTACTCTTAAAATAAACTAAGTATACGCACAAATAATAAAAATACTATTAATTAACTTAAAAAGTATCGCAAATTGCAATTGTATACAAAAATAAAATAATAATAATTAAAAATTGTATTAAAAATAATACAATAATTGCAAAATTATTTTAATTCGATTTAAAAAATTGTATAAAACAATTATTTAAAAACAAATCTTTATATTAAATTATAAATATATAGAGAAAAATATTAAAAATAAGATTAATAAATATTAAATTAATTAAAATTTTTATAATAATATATTTAAATAATATAATAAAATATACAATATTAACAACTTTGTAACAAAATATTTTAAAAATAAACTTAGATAAAAAGCAAAAAAAAAATTATAATTAAAAAAGCAAATCGACTTAAAATTATTAAAAAGATATAAAAGTTACTTAAAAATACAAATATAACAATAAAATTATCTTTTAAAAAAATATATATTATTTAAATATATTATTTGTACTTTATATCTAAATTAAATAATATTATAGTTAAATATTAATAATAAACTTAATATTAATAAGAGTTTTTCGATTTATATAAAATTAATTATAAAAATTATTTAATAACAAATTATCTATTATAATAGCTTAAATAATTTAAAAAGAGCTAATAATAATAATTTTATAAAATTGTTTAGTATTTTTGTTAAAGAATTTGCAATTTTAAATAATACAAAGAAAAAAAAAATTCAAATTCTATTATTTTTAAAATAAAGAATTTTGATAATATAATTAAAGAAAATAATTATAGATAAAAGATTTAATATAAAGTTTAAAATAATATAAAGAAACTAAATTATAACTATTATTTAGCAACAAATAATAAAAATAACAAAAAAATAATAAAAATAAGAACAATAAAGACAATAGCAATAAAATTAATAAAAATAACAACAACAAAAATAATAACAAAATAAAAAATAACTTGAATTAGATTATTTAGAATAATAGTAAAACAAACAAAATTATTAAAATTTTAAATTAATAATTTTATATATATAGTCTAGAGAGTCTACTATTACAAAAACAATTATAATATATTATTCTAATATATTACTATATTATATACTCTATTTTGTTATTCTTTTGTATTATAAAATTGTAATTAAAATAAATATTAGAATTGCAACTTATATATAACTTTATTTAATTTTACTTAATTTAAAAACTTTAATTTTTAATAATATACTAAAAGTATATATTTAATACTTTAATAATTTTACTATTGTTTAAATATTATTTCTTTAAATATAAATAGATAGAATAAACTTAAATAGCAAGTTTCGATAACTTAGTAATTAGAGCAAATATAAATATTAATAGTTGTTATTAAATTTAAGAATATATTGCAATATTAATATTAAACTAGCTATAAATAATATTAATCTATTTAATATTTGTATTGTATTAAGAATTTAAATTTCTCTTAAAATACAATTAAATTAACTTTTTAAATTTTAATTTTAAATAGCTTTTATATATTATTTTAATATATTACTAGATAATTTACTATTAAAAGATTATAGAACAAAATATAACTTTCTAGTTTCTACTATTTATTTTAGAATTTCTTTATACTAATATTAAGTCTTAACAATTTAAATTAATTTTTTAAATTAATTTTTTAAATTAATTTTCGATTTTAAGTTTGCAATTTGATTTAAATTGTCGATTTTAATATTAGAAATTAAATCGACAATTCAATTTTAACTTTTAAAATTGATTTGATTCGAACTCGATAATTCGATTCGACGCAATTAGTCTAGAGCGAGAATAATAAAAACAATAGTAATAAAATTAATAAAAATAACAACAACAAAAATAATAACAAAATAATAGTAAAATAAACAAAATTATTAAGATTTCGAACTAATAACTTTATATATATAGTTTAGAGAGTCTACTATTATAAGAACAATTATAATATATTACTCTAATATATTACTATATTGTATACTTTATCTTGTTATTCTTTTGCATTATAAAATTATAATTAATATAAATATTAGAATTGCAACTTATATATAATTTTATTTGATTTTACTTAATTTAAAGACTTTAATTCTTAATAATATATTGAAAATATATATTTAATACTTTAATAATTATACTATTGTTTAAGTATTATTTCTTTATATATAAATAAATAAAATAAGCTTAAATAACAAGTTTTAATAGCTTAATAATTAGAGCAAATAAAAAGTTAATAGTTATTGTTAAATTTAAAAATGCGTTGCAATATTAATATTAAACTAGCTATAAATAATATCGATTTATCTAATATTTGTATTGTGTCGAGAATTCGAATCTTTCTTAAAATACAATTAAATTTACTTTTTAAATTTCAATTCTAAATAGCTCTAAATGTATTATTTTAATATATTACTAGATAATTTACTATTAAAAGATTATAGAATAGAATATAACTCTCTACTATTTATTTTAGAATTCCTTTATATTAATACTAAGTTTTAACTATTCGAATTGATTTTTCGAATTAATTTTCGATTCTAAATCTACAATTCGACTTAAATAGTCGATTTTAATATTAGAAATTAAATCGACTTTTCGATTTTAATATTTAAAATTAACTCGATTCAATTCGGGTTAAATATTTAACTCGAACTCGATAACTCGACCCGACGCAATCAATCTAATCTATAGATTCTATAAATCTTATAAATACAAATTATTAATAAAATATGTTATTTGCATCTATAGACTTTATAGATCTTATAGATACAATTTAATATTTTTCTTTCTTTATAATAGTAATATATTACCATAATGTATTATCTTATTATAATTTAGAAAAAACAAATATTAAGATATAATTTGTATCTATAAGAATTATAAATATTATTTATTATTTATTTACTTATTTAATAAAACATCTTAACAATTTAAGTTAATTTTTTATTTCGAATTAAATCTCGATTTTAACTCTAGAAATTGATTTAAATTATTAATTTCAATTTTAGAAATTAAATTATCAAGACTTTCGAATTAAGTTAATATAAATTGTTAAGATTTAAATCGAATACTTAATTCGAACTTAATAATTTAATTTAATATAATTAATTTAAATATATTAATATATTATTAACATTGTCGAAGATCTTAGGAAAAAATCTTAGTTCTATATTATTAAAAATATTATAATCGAATAATTAGATAATATTAGACTATAAACTTAGGAATATCTATTATTAGTATTAGCAATCTATTTGCAATATATATGCAATTTCTCTTATTTAGATCTTAGAATCTTTAGACTTAAATTTCGATTTTAACTTTTAAAATTAAATTAATGTTAAAAAACACTAAAAATTTAATTAAAATTAACTAGTTTTAATATATTTTAAACTATGTTAATTATTTATTATAATAACTACTAATATATATTATATATATATATTACTTTTGTTAAAATATTGTGTTTTTAAGAAATTACTATTTATATAATACGATTTTTAATTTTAATATTAGAAATTAACTCGATTTAACAATTTTAATATTAAAATTAAATTAACTTTTCGATTCTAAATTTAGAAATTAACTCGATTCGATTTAAATTAAATATTTAACTTAAACTTAATAACTTAATTCGATACAATTAATTTAAATATATAAAAATAATTATAGATTAAAGAAAATATAAATTATAAAATTATTGTTTAGATATTTAGTTATATATATTATTGCAATACAAAAAATCTATTTTTAATATTTTAAAGAATTTATTAAAGTTATATTTTTATTTTTGTATTAAAATTATTTTTTGCAAAATTTTCTTAAATATTTTGTAATTCTTTGCGCGTTATTTGTAATATTTTATTTATTTTTTAAGTATTATAAAAAAGATTTTTATAAAATTAAAATTGCAAAAGTATAAAGAAAGAAATATTAATATAATATTAATACTATTATATATTTCTTAAAGTTTTTTACTTTTATAAGCAAAGATATTATTTAGACAAAATACTAAATTAAAACCTTTATTAATTGCTAATATAATAAATAAAAGAATATAATTATAAATAAAGTTGTTAAAGAATATTTATATAATCGATTTATAATAAATAATTTGAATAATATATTTTTTAATTGTAAATATTAATAA
>JAABUL010003581.1_pt1 | contig 22753 bp, 22 predicted proteins | sample 5559151 | NCBI WGS metagenome assembly JAABUL01 (sample SAMN10711876, study PRJNA513368) | rock metagenome | isolation source: Antarctica rocks | place: Antarctica: Victoria Land, Pudding Butte sud | reverse complement strand
TAAGCATAGAAAAGAAGTTGATTATGAGATCGAATCAAAAGTGTTTCTGAATGAAAGAAACATCGTTACAGCGAGATCTTTCAAGAAGCTAGATGACAAAATGCTCGATTCTTTCATCAATCTAGATCTCATCGACTCTTCATATAAACTGAAATTATCAGAGTCTATGCGTGTTCATGATGTATTTCATTCTGACCTGCTTCGTCCTGTCGTCGACGATCTTTTGCCTGGTCAAAAGAACGAACTCTCAGATTCAATAGTGATAAACGACGAAGACGAGTGAGAAATAGATGATATATTGAATTTTCGTCGATATCGAAGACGACTTCAGTATAGAGTCAAATGAAATGACTATGACAATGATCTCAATTGGTACAACGCTGATGGCGACGAATTTATGAACGCTCAGAAGGTCGTTGACGATTTTCATATTCAATACTCGAACAAATCGCGCTAATCGACAATTCAATCAATCACGATTTAACAAATCTGAGTCTGTGAAATCATGATTGAGCAATCAATCGAGTTGAGCAGAAAATACATTCATGCGAACATGAATCGTCGAAGAAAGAGATAATGTCACGATTCTAGCCTTGTCAGACTCAGTCTTCTAGCCTTGTCAGATCTATTCTCGCTTCGTCATCTTGATTAGTCTCTATTGAGCCTAGCGTCGACTGAGAAACACACATATGTAGTCAGCTTCTTTTCTGTAGCTATCTTTCTTTCTTAGCATTTATCTTCTAGTTAAATGACATCTCTATCTGACTCGCTCTAGACAGACTTCTAACAATTCTTGCAGCTGCTTTGAGATTCTTTGTGATAGCGATGATTATTTGATAGTTCAAGAAGTCAACATCTTGTAGCATTCTTGATTGCAGATGTGATCAGTTCAAGCAATGCATGAGTACATGTTTCGTCATCTGATGATCTCAGTTGCAGTTACATCGCACGCTATCTGCGTCTGAAACATTTCTGAAGTGCAGATAAGCATTCAAATCTATGCGTTCAATTCTGATGTGAATGATGAAAGTGCTTTCAATCTTCTAAAGATCAATTTGCATCTTTATCATCTTGTTGAACAGATGCAATCTTTGTGTCAAAATGACGTGAACATCTGCGATGCATTTTCTATATTTTTCTCATCATTGCTTTCACTGACTTCTGTGATACTGCACTATTGCGATGCTGTCACTAGTTGAAATTGTTGCAGCGAGAGTTAATCACTTGCATCTTGACTGTATTTTCGTGTCTTCTTGAATTGAGTTGTTCAGAAGCATCACTTTCTTGATGATGAAAGAGCAAGAAATGATGTGATTGATACTCATCAGATGAACGTGTATCAGTTTGCATGCTTGTTTGATTTTCTGCATACAATTGTTGATTTAACTGCATAACGTGATCTTGTCTTGCAGCATGTTCAGATGAACATGCAGCGAGCTTATGTACATTTCTGCTTTCAGAGTCTTGATGCTTACTCTTTTGAACATCTTTGCAACGTGACACAAAGTCTGATTCTGTAGTGTTTCAAGTCTGCATTCTTTGTCTGACAGTTTTCTTTCTTTTTCTCACTGATGTTAAACTGATGCTTCAAATGCAATTTTTGATTTTACTACTGCTGAGTATATTTGTTTTGCTTTTGTGAAGATTACTTCTCATATGAAGACTTCAAGTTGACTAAGTGCTAGCATTCATGTGACGTGATTCACTTCGATTTGACGAAGATGCACGTCTCATTGCAATTTCATGTTCAGTTGTACTTTCAGAACTTGCATGTCTGATTTTGACTTAATAACTGAGCTTTTTATTTGTATGTAAATCATCATGTTAAATCTTTTTGATTTTCTGATGAAGTGTGTAAGTTCATACTTTTCTGATGCAAATGTTACATCATGAATGCAAGCTCATTTTGCACAGATGTTATGCATTCTGCTCAATGTTTTGCAAATTTCTTCAATGAATTTATTGTATGTTAAAATGTTAATGTCATTTACAAAGTTGAGCACTTTGATCTTAATTCTCAATGCTTTGCACTTTTTAATCAGACTTGCGTTGAAGAATAGAAAGAGAATCAATGAAATGAAAGATTTTTGTGATATGTTTGCATTTATTTTGCGTATGTCACTCGTTTGCTCATTGAATCTCAGCAATGTTTTTCGATTTTCAAGAAAGCTGCATGCTCATTCAACTATGTAGTCTGAAGTTCTTTTCATTTTCAAAGTATGCAGAAGTTTGATGTGCAAGACTTGATTGAACAATTTGATGATATTTAGACTTAACATGAACGCTATGTATTTGATTTTGCAGTCTCACATCATATGAATCTGATCTACTAGTAGATTTAATGTTGAGATCATGAATCACTTGCATCTCGCTCTCATTTGAGCATCAGATAGCATGTGATGAATCTCAGTTATATTGTTCAATCTTTTAATCATGATCAACTTCAGAGCTTTTCTCATGATATCAAGCAGAGTAATGAGTCAATATGTCTTTGAATCAATATAATTGCTTTTCTTCAATTTATGTAATACTATCATTTAAGTCTTTTTGAACTGCTTTGAATGATATTTGTGTATTACACATGCATTGAATAAACTTATTAATATCGAGATCAGTTCTGCAAGATCTGTCTACAATGCTCTGTTCAAAATTTCTGAAACATTTAATGCTTTGTCTGCTTTTACTCTTTTGATTATTTATCTCACTTCATCTTCTGAAATGCATAAATCAGATGACACTGTCAAGAATATAAATGAGTCTGCGATGTCATTGATGTCTGTCTGAGAAGATGAGAGAAAGAATTTTTCTTGCAATATCTTGATTTTTTTCTCAAACGTCGTTGTCATTTGATCAGTGTCACTTTACTTTAATGATGAAAACTGAGAAAGTTTTTTAAATAGCTGACTTTTAATTCTGACTCATTTTACAAAGCATCATATTGACTTGAATGCATCACTCAACTCATGCATTTGTGATCTGAAATGTGCATGCTTTGCTTGTTGAATGATCTTGTTTTTATGATCATTGTATTTCAGATATTCATTTTACGCATCTAATGTGCTCTGTATTTTTCATATGATTTGCAATCATCTTGATTTCATTACTATCTCTGAGCAGTTTGAGTTTCAGAAGTTCTTTGCTCAACTTGATGACTTTGTCAAAAGAGTAAATTTCTTAATAATCTTTTGTAACATCTTGATAACTTCACATATTCTTTCATTCATCATCATCTTGCTGTTCAAAGAATGATTCAACGAAAGATGCATATGCAGATACGCGCTCAATGCTTCTGTGTTTATTTTCTTTCATAATCATTAAGTTGAAAATTGTACTGAAGTTGTTTATAAACAAAGTTCTGTGACAATTGAAAGATGATTCAATTCTTGATGCAGATTGATGTGTATTTTGCACTTATATATCATGAACTGTATTTTCTCATTGCTAAAGATTAAATCAATAGTTGTAAACTGATTGTGAGTCTTGCAAGTAATAATGTCTGATTTTAGCAATAATTTCAGCTTAGCATTAGTAATGATGTCAAGTAAACTGTTGATTGCTGCATGTTGAATGAAGCATCTTCATCTTTCTCAATGAGAGTGATGTAGATTGAAATCTTTCATGATTAATTGTTCACAATCATCTTTAAGTAGCTCACTTAAGTGAGAAATGATTGAAAATCTCTTTATAAATGTAGAGAACAGTGAACATGAATTGTAAATGTTTATAAGTTGCAACGTCTGCATTTCATCATCTGTGTTATGAATTAATATTCTGATTAAGCAGATGTCTGACTCAGCTGTTTCTATCATTCATTGATCAAGTTTTAAGCATTTGTTCACATATATGCATGTTCTTGACTGTAATGATGTGTTTTTCACTAGATAAAAGAAGTTGTGAGCTGAGTTAAATGATTAAATGTCATTAATGTTGCAACTCTGCTTCTGTATGACTATGATGTCAAAATTATGAACTTCTTTATTGATTAGAAATGATTTCTGAATTTTCAATGATTTTCTGATGTTGTACTGCAATATTCATAGAAAAAATTGTTTTATCATAAAGTTATTTGTAACTGTTGTTGACTCTGCAAAGAAAAGACTCTTTGAATGCTTTCAATCATTGAGAATTTGTCTCATTTTCTGATTTGTCATTTCTGACTCTGCTTAAGCGATGTTTCATTTGAGTCACTACTCATGCAAAAGAAATGATCAACACGTCTTTTCTTGACTTTTATCATTTATCATGTTGATTCATAAGCAACTAGACTGCATGTTTTTGACACAACTGTTGTTAAGCTTGATGAATTCATTGAATTGAAAGAATTTGTGAACTTCAAAGAATTTGTTGAATTCGAAGAATTCATTGAATTCAAAAAGTTCGTTGAATCTGCAAAGTTTAAAGACAGCAAAAAGCTCAAGAATTGCAAGAATGTGCAATTGTATTTAAACACTTCTGAATATTTTGTCAGAATCGTGTCTAAATGAGTCAATCAGCGAAAGTCAGAGTTGAATAGTGCTTGATCTTTAAAGATAGCTATAACTGAATATTAAGAATACAGAAGAAGATGAGTACAAAAGCTTCTATTTAAGTAATATTCAGAAACTGCATTAAGCTTAAAGAAAATGTGTTTATGACATGAGTAGAATGTGATGTAGAAAGAAAGATGATGTTGAACAAAGAGATGTTGAGAAAAGAAAATAGAAACTAAGTCAGATCTGAGTCAGATCTGAGTTAAAAACATTGACTAGCTTTATTCAGTCTTGATACATTTGTAACATATTTGAACGATCTGTTTTTATAGATTTCAAATGCTTGTTTCATTTGCTGTCATCATTTGAGACAGATGCATCTTCAGAGTTCATGATTTTCATTGCAGTTAACACAATGTTTTTTATTCAAAGACATCATGCATCTTTTAATGTGATGTTTGTCTGTGCACTTAATGCAGCATTGATTTTTTTTGCAGAATCTGATCATGTGATCAAATTCTTGACATCTGAAGCACTGTGTGATGCAACAGTTCTTCTTAAACAGCTCACATATGCATTCATAATATGCATTTAGCATACTCATGTTCATCAGTTGATTCATCATCGCTTCGATTGCTATCTTCATGATGAACAATGAATGAATCTTTTCGCTTTCTGTTACTTTCTTGAGTCAGACTATTCTTAGAATCTTCAGATTTTCATGAAGTCTTGCATTATTCTTTATCAACTTTCTAATGACTTTCTTCTGATTATTCATGTTGATTGTAGTGTGCATCTCATGTGTCAGCATTGCGAAGATTTGTTGCAATATGCGCGTCAAGTTCACAATTTCTTTTGCTCATTCTTGAGTCTTTTTCAGATTTGCTCATGCATCTGAACTGACTGCGTGAAGAAAGATGTCTTCGCTACTCAGCTTGCGAAGAGACATGATCAGATTTCATTGACTTGTTGACACGTCTGCTATTCTCTGAAGAATTTGCTCGATGATCTTTTTCTGCATCTTCTTTATTTCTTCTCTGTCTGCTATCTTTATCATGACTTCACGTCTCTTGCGAAGCGACGACGATTCTTCTCTGAGACGTTGCTTTCTCGTTGATAATTCTTCTCTTGTCACGTTTGCTCATGACATGATTTTCGATGAGAAACGCGTATTTTTCTGCGTTTGTAACTGCTTGCTTAGCAGTTGAACTGATGTCTTCAGTTTCTGTACGTTCTTCGCGATGAACGCGTTCTGAGTCATGTGATGTTTTTCTTCTGAATCGAGTCGAAGGCGACGAATCAGCTTCAGTGCTATTTCATTTCACGGGTAATCTTTGCTCATCTCTTTCTCTAACGTTGATGTCTTTATTAGTAGGTCGATAATGTCAGCTATCTTCTCTTCGCCGTTGCGTGGGCGTTGCGATTCCGCGTCGCTGTTTCCTTGCGACATGTCAACGTCGCTCGCAACCACCTTCGAACTCGCATTGCTGCGACTCGTGCGATTCATCGTCGTTTGACCGTCCTCTAGGTTCGCTCTGCCTTGCATGTAGTGCTCTTTTTCAAGATTTGTTGTGCGCGTGTTGTGGTTGTTTTTCTTCGAGTTAGTTATAGATAAGGAGAAGTAATGGACTCTAAAACATCGCTGAACGCCTCTTAAAGATTGCATACTTTCAACCCCTTCTTCGGAGCTCCCCGATATTGCAAAGCCAAACTTCACCAGAAATTTCGGTAACTTCCCTCGGTAAAGTCTCTGGTAACAGGAAGCCCTGAGTTTCCCAGCAGTCGTCCGCAGCCACCGCAAGACGGATATCATGAAATGCCTCAGTCCCCTCTTCGTCTGCCCAGAACTTGTTAGCAATCGAGCTTATACTTAGATGATCATGGACTTTGGCAGCGAGGTCGCCCAGTGCCGGCCCTGTGAGGGTGACTCCCGTCAAAGCATCTTTAAGTCGGTCACCACCATTGATAGGACCGGATATGAGCTTGAGTCCAAAGGTGCGTATGAGGGGACTATGAGCAGCGATTGCCTTTAGCTGAAGGGAGATGGCGCGGTCGATTTGGGAATTGGTATGACGCGGCTCTGTGTGTCGAGGTCCTAGGTCCGTATTGAGATTATATTCGACGCGGATGTGTCTCATCATGGGAAGATGTAAATGAAATGGAGCGCTGGATGGCGCTCCGGCGGAAGGTATACTATGGTGGAAACAGTTTTCATTGTAGAAGATCTGGACTGCTTCTGTGTAAGTGGTCCGCGAAGTACCAAGGATGGCAGTATCGTGGAGGATGCTCTCCGAATCTGGAAGCTCGGTACTGGGAGTAAAGAGGAGACACTTGACAGTGCGAAGCTCCGCTTTTTTACGGAGGACCCTGCGAGATTTTAGAAGGTACGCGTAAATCTTGAGGCGTATTTCAATGGGTAGAGGTATAGCAGTGGTTTGCTTGCGTTCATGGTGTGATGTAGTTCCCAAGGTAGATGATTGTAGACCTGCCATTGTTTCTTCTCATAAGTTTTGTAAGCAGTTGGATGTAATAGCGACTGAACACTTATGACTTGTGAGGGAAGAGAAAACATGCGATTTCCGAAAAACCTATCGGGATATTAACAATGGAATATAGAAGAAAGGAATTCGCGAACCTGCACTAATTGTATAATATCTATCAGACAAAGCAGCATTTGAATTAGCATAATGAATCTGAATTTCCATCACTTGTTTATACTTGTCTAGATCCAAATCACCGTCCTAAATACACAAAGCGCATACTGGCCACCGAGTCCGGGAAAGCTTTGGAAATGCACAACGACTTGAACCCTGATCATTCCTCGTGCTCACTGTGGGAATCATCGTCGCAAAGCGGTCCACCAAGGCAGAACCAACCGAGTGATGTTAATTCGGAAAACGCCTCTCGCCAAAAGTGCGTCGGTATTGGATCACTTAGTCGGCGACTGAATTCAATGCGTTCGCGAATACCATTGTAGATGTTCAGAACGACTGTGTCATCAGGCTTCTCAAACAAAACGTGGCGGCAGGTTGGACATGTGTTCTTGCCTGACTTCTCAGACAACCATGCAGCGAGACATACCCGGTTGAAGGCGTGCCGACATGGAAGTTGCACCGCGTTCTGGATGCCTTCTTCGAACGCCGTCAAACATATGGCACATTCTTGATCGTACAGGCTTTCGGGCGACTCTGTCGTATTGATCGTAGGCAGGCTGGTCATGTATTGTGGGCCAGTTGTGGGAGTTGCCATGTTTGAGGAATTCTGGAGATGGAAAGTGAATGATTATAGGGAGATAAGGTGGGAAGCATATATGTACGACAGATGTTTACTTTGAGGGTTGTACCTCGATAATGACGTTGTTCAAAGTTCGGACAATGAAGCCTGATCTTTACCAAACATCCAAGTCTGCTTATGAGCTGCAATATACTTGCAAGGTATTAAAGAGTCTTATTTATTGAAGCGTGGCTTATGGATTGATGTGTTTCTTTCGACTCTCAAAATTTAGCTTTGAGCCGGAAGAGGTGTCCTACTATTCATTAGTCAAGCAAAGCCGACTCTACACAGTGGAAAGTTTTCGTGCCAAGAGAAGTGAAGAAGCAGAGAGGAAAAATGTCTTAGCTATGTGTACAGGGCAAATCTGTTCTAATCCCGATCTTTGGTCCCTTCGTGGTCTTCAACCCTTTCCTGCTCTTTGACCCTTCTCTCAGCCTCCGCTCGAAGTTCAGTCGCGCAGACTACGCAGATCACTTCGATCTCTTCTGGGGCCAATTGTTCCTGTCCGGTGCATGGCTTGCCATCGTACACGTTGCAGCAGTATTCAAACTCCCACCGGGCATTATGGCCACACGAATAATTGATGCTCCAGAGTTGACACATAATAGATGTGTCGGTCGTAGAGCGCAGTTGATGGGGCTGGCTTACGGAAGACTAGTCTCGTGATGTCGAAGGTTCTGTTTCGAAGGTTGTGTCCGGCAGTCTTTGGTGTTACGGCTTTGTAATGAGTAGAAAGATGAGGATCAAAGCTTCATCAGCAAATTTATGCTTTGTTTCGCAATGGAACAATGATCGAATGGCTTTGGACAATAACTTACTATCAGACAATATGTTTATGTCGCCGTCCTCGCAGACATAGAAGGTAGCTGATAGAGCATTAGCTTAGTAGTGTAAAGCCAGGTGTAGAATTGATAAGATATTACGAGGAGCAAACTTGCGTCTCAACCTCTACGCGTCTATACTTTTGTCAACAAGTACCATACCGCGAAACCAGCACAGCTCTCAAAAAATAAGACATTGAGTTCATGGAAGTAATATCATATAGTATAGAACAATACATCTTGTCTTCTTCGCCTATACCGTTCTTCTCTTTACCATTACCCCATTAGCCACTCGTGCGAGTGAAGCTCTTGAAATGTAACAACGGCATGAATCTCTGCAGGGGTCGCACGACCCTTCGTGTATCTCTCAAGAGCTCTCCAAATGAACGGTGGGGGGTTCGATTCTCCCCATGTCTCATGTTCCGTATCTAAAGACTTTCCATTGTGGTAGTAGGGCCCTGGTTTGTGAGGTCCTTGAATAGGGCAATCATCGGATTCGCAGGTGATAAGGGCGCTGGTGTCTGAATACATATCGCGCTCGGTTTTGCGCATAGCATTAGAGAAAGACTTGAAGAAACCCATGCCTGATGGGTTCTATGACAATAATATAGATGTGGTATCTGTGTGGGCTGTGTGGGCTGGTGTATAATATCAAATGCGAGCGATAAAGTGTAGTTGCGACGAATTGAAGATCTAAGGGAAAGGGATAAGAAGACCGAATGTTATTAGAAATACCTAGAAGACGTAAGCTGGGCTGGATTCCGATCACTTCGACAAAGAAGTTCAGATTCCAACAATTGGCCCAACAAAGAGGTAGAATTATAAAGCCTTTGTGGTAGTACAAAGCGATAACTGCTGGAATTGCTCCTGCTGCACAAAGGGGTGTAGCCACAATATCTTTGTTGGGCATAATGCAATTTCTGGTCTGCAAATTGGCAGCTGTTTAGTTGTCCTTCCTGATGCGCCGACAAAGCTTGCGATGCGTGTACATGGTCACAGGTTTGGTTGCTGATGTGCTGTTTTCACAATGTTTTCTAGCACCATTCTCAAGCGTCTTAGGAAACTTCAAGATCGAAGGCAAGAATATGTACCTTAGCAGCATCAGCGTAATAATTAGACCGTAACAATACTAAATTAGCCTAATTTGTTAAGGAAGCAAGAAGAGGCATACTGAAGAGATTGGTTCGTACTGCATATTAGAATATATGAAATTAGATTGAATTGCTGTTGCGCAACTGCGTTATTGCATGGGATACACCATAGGATAGATAATGATTACTCACCGTCAAAACCGACTGATAGACTAATTGCAAACCCATTTCTCCTGCTCGGGGCTCCATCCCAAACCTCTATCTCGAAATTTTTCGTAAATCTCGTAATCCGAATGGTTCTCATACTGTTGCGTACTTGCTCCACTTCTGGCGAATGCTCCCCTCCGCTGAAATTCTTCGAAGAGGGCGCGATCCTGTGCGCGATTGAGAAGTAGGTCTGTTGCAGCGAGGGGTGGTAGATCTGCCCCGTCAGCCAGAAGTTTCTGATATGTGGCATGATCAGAGAGGGAGCCAATACGACGGTTTGCAGCAATTTCCCCGCGCTGGCTCTCATCGTACTCCCGCGCGAGTCTCAACTCATGCTCCAATGCGTCGTTGACCTCGCTCTCCGTAGGCGAGTGTGCATGCTCATCTTGCTCATCTGTGCCTTCGTGTCCATTCTCATGCTCTTGATACTCTTGATACTCTTCGCTTTCTATCAGGTCGCAAAGCTTGAGATAGCGATATAGTTTATTGTATGCGACGGCTTCGCATGTTGGACATCTATTGTTATTGCCATAATCTTCGGACATGTAATTATAGATACATGCGTCTCCAAAACTGTGACCGCATGGCAGCCGGATTGGAACTTCTCTGCCTCCTGCACTTGAATCGTACTGTATCTGGCAAAGATTACATTCTCGTTCGTATTGAGGCAATTGCCGCGAAGAGAGGGTGTAAAGCCCTTCAACGAATTCGGAGCCTGCCATGGGCCATGAAGACATGATGATGGTGATCTGCGTTTCCTGCGAATGGCTGAAGTGTGTACAATAGGAAACCGAATCTCTATTTTGAAGCTGAGGACAGAAGAACGTTAGCGAAGCAGAGAAGAAGCACGACAGAGGAAGATATATAGAGGAATCTTTCAAGTGGAAGCTTGGCATTTATTGTCTCGATCGTAAGTATGCCCACCCATCGACAACGGCATTGTTTGTTTCCCTCAACCATTCATCTTTGAAGAACTAGACCATTGAGTCTAAATTCTCGTGTGCCTGAAAGGTGAAACTACAATAAGCTTCAATTAACTCACAGCAATATTCATAACGGGATTTCTGCCTGTATAATCTCTGAAACTTTTGAAACCAACAAATCCCCTTCATCAGCCTTCAAGGCTGGTGATGTACTATCGGAGCTAGTCATATGTCGAAGTCACCTTAAGGAGCAGAGATCGCTTGCCTATTGTTCCTACCCATCGCGCTAATCCTGTTGATTTCCTGCTCTAGTTCCCTCTCCAAGCTCCTGATCCTAAATCCCATTAACTGTAAGCCCTGCTGCATAATCATCGCAATACTGATTTCGCAGGCGAATGGTACCATCAATCTTTTCCTTCCTCTTGATCCTTAACGGGATGGAGAAAAGCGACGACGGGGGATAGATGATAAGTGTGTAAGTGGCCGCAAGCATAGTCGATTCCGATTGTGGTCAGCATAACAGTTTTTTATCTCGTTTTCCTGTTCTTCTGCCGACACCAGGTCTGAAAAAGTAAACGAATACGGCATAATCCCAAGGAGTGGCAAAATGTTTGAGAATAGAGGACTATCGCTGCAAGTGTATGCAGGCGCAAAGTAAGGTACTGTGTGTCTAGAAACCAGGAGCTAGTAAGGACGGAAAGGGAAAACTATTTGAGCAAACGCGACGGACCAATCAACGGATCGCATTAATACTTTTATTTACTAGGCAAAGGAGCTTTTGGAAAGGGATATTAAAGAACACATCAGAAATGGTGTCTCGACTTTCCCATTAAATGAGTTTCACTCGCTGGTGGAGGGCATGAGAGCTAAGGGGATTTTCATGGCCACCGCTGTTAGCGGATACAAACGTTTTCAAAACATACTTCAATCGCACTAATGAGGAGCAAACCTCGGCCTGTCATATGCCTATTTCATGCCATGTAGGGAAACGAAGTGACCTCAAGACGTCAATGCACCTTCCCAGCGATAGAAGAGACCACCATGATGGCTGGAGCTCTCTGTACTGTGGTAAATGGCGTCGTTGCCACTCACCAGACTGGGAAATGCGGTGTGAGAAATGAGGATATGCATTCTAGATATTGGATTCGAGAGATACCTACCTTTCCCTTCGTTAGACTAGATCACCGTTGCCTGAAATTTACAGAGCAATGATGACGGAGAATAGCTTGGCCAAACAGGAAAGGGGGTAGGGTATTCACCGAGCCCCAGTTGGCCTTCCGGTAACCTGTCATAGATGTCAGTACTTTAAGGCATACACTGCAGATAGAGGCTTGCTTTGCCTCCAACATCACGCATAAATTCAGTTCCTCGAGTAAAGAACGTGTAGCCACAGAGATGAGAGATAAACAAGATAGACGAGAAGGACGAGATGTAGAGGTGTGTGGCTGAACAAGTGTTCCACTTTACTATAAAAGTTGGCCTATCTGATTATTGGGCGCCTTAGGATCAAGGCTTTGATCTGGTATGACGCTAGATCCTATATTCACTAACCAACTTCCTTGGATCCATGCTGATAGAGATAGGATGCGAAAGTTCCAATGCCTCAGGCGAAGTCAAATACAAATCTAAAACAATCTTAGATACGGACAGCAAGAAGTTTTGACTCGCCATTGGCTAATCCGCCACCATAATCCGGAAAGCAAGACTTCTTAGGTTCCAGGTGCCTAGACTCTTACAAGGCGCACCTGTGGTAAGTTCTGCGAGGTTTTAAGCGTCATATGTCCGATCAGCATGGCTGAGCGGTCAGCAACATCGCAAGTCTAGCCCCTATTCGGCAATTGTGGTTGAAACAGGATACATAACCAGAACTTGCTTTATCAAGACCCGGAGTATTTCAAGTTGTTCATAGAAAGATAAATGCAACACATTGATTAAGTGTTTGTAGTCGCTAGGTTGGCGCCAAGTCTCTGCTCTGTGGTTTGCTGCATGAATTCTCTCAACGCCGCCCATCTATTACTACTACTGCTTGTACCATTCGCCACTCCATTATCATTAGTAATAGTATGGCCGCCTGCCGGTAACGCTGCCATTTGTGCTAAATTCTTATTGAATCTCTCTTTCTCCATATTGATCAATATCTCCTTCTTTTTCATGGCCCCAGGTCGGCTTTTCAAGCTCTTATGCTTGATTTTTACGTCGCCTACCACGGTAATGCCACTTGAATCGTTGGTTGTGTCAGGTAATGCATCAGCCAAAGATTGGAGGGTGGTAACCAGCTTCTTCGATGGGCGTCTCCTCTTGTTGGACGGCGCTTTTGACTTTTCGATGCGTGAGATGAGGGCCGAGTGTTTGATTATGCGCTTGTCCTTCTTTGTATTGCTGAAAAATCCATCTCTCTTGTGCTCCCTTCGAAGCGTTTTGACGACGGTGGAGCTGGAATTGGAAACACAGGAACCGACGGAGAGCCGCTTGCCAGTAGTAGGAGCCTACATACGTTAGAAGCAAACCGATTGGATAGCAATGCAGCTTACCATGTCTGTCCAGATATACCTTGAGTCGTCGCAGAGCCGTACAAGTGTACCGGAACAGCAGAATACAATCATGACGACCCCTTGAATTTTAGTGGGATGAGCTAGACCTACCTAAAGTTGCCAGCCCTATCGCCTACCTTCACAGTCCCCGACTCATCATTGAAGACTTTAGCACATACACCCTTACTGCGATGACCATCAAGTAGATAGCATGATGTCGAGTAACAACGACAAAGTTCCGTCCTTGCGGCATCGAATTAATACCCTGGAGTCCGAGCTAGCGGACCTCAAAAGGCAGCTACTTGAAACCAAAGCAGCTGAGGTCCCGAACGACCCAGGTGTTTTCGTCGGCGAATGGACTTGGCCTCTTGACTCTGAAGAATACCAGAGATATGGAAGGCAAATGATCATGCGTGATATTGGACTGCAAGGTCGGGCCCTTGTATCAAGTGCCGCATAGGTACTACATACTCATATCCACCTGCAGGCCAGCTCAATCTCATGAGTGCATCCGTTTTAATTGTCGGCGTTGGTGGCCTTGGGTGTCCTGCTGCTGCCTACCTTGCCGGTGCCGGTATCGGTACCTTAGGTCTCGTTGACGGCGACACGGTTGAGGTTTCAAACTTGCATCGTCAGATCCTGCATACTACGGACAGGGTAGGCCTGCTGAAGGTGGACAGTGCTATTGAACATCTTAGGCGGTATGTACCTCCGATTCAAGGCGCTCATTCTATCTAACTAACCAGACTAAACCCGAAGGTCCACTACATACCCTATCCTGCTCATCTGACATGCTCGACCGCCCTAGACATATTTGACAAATACGACCTTATCCTCGACTGCACAGATCGACCTTCGTCCCGCTACCTTATTTCAGATGCAGCAGTGGTAGCCGGTAAACCCCTGGTGTCAGCTTCTGCCCTTAGAACGGAGGGCCAACTCATGGTTCTTAACAGCCCGCCTGTAGGACAGGGAGAAGGCAAGGGTGGTTTCTGCTACCGATGCGTGTTTCCCACGCCGCCTCCCTCTGAGAGTGTTTTGAGCTGTGGCGAGGGAGGTATATTGGGACCTGTGGTAGGCGTGATGGGAGTTTTGATGGCTGTGGAGGCAGTGAAGATTGTCGTCGCCAATGTCAAGCCTGCTGACATGGCGGCGAAGATAGAGCCTCCTAACCAGGAAAAGCAGTCGCTCCTACTGTACTCCGCATTCGGTAACCCACCCTTTCGAAGCGTAAGATTACGTGGGAAGCGAGCGCATTGTCCTTCTTGCTCACAAAATGCGTCAATCACACGTGAGTCCTTGACCTTCGGCTCCTTGGATTACGCAACGTTTTGCGGAGTGAGGGCCCCAATGCAAATACTCGACAATCACGATCGTATATCCGCGAAGACATATAGCAAGGCCCGAGAAGAATCTGGCGATGAACCTCTATTGATAGACGTCAGAGAAGAAGTCCAATTCAACATCTGCCATGTACAGGACAGCGTTAATATACCGTTTTCAGATATAGTTGCCGCAGTGGAAGGAAGCGCTCTTACCAAGGCTCGCGACAGTTTTTCCGACGTGCTGGAACAATGTTGCGGAAAAAATCTGACCCGGCCGATATACTGCATCTGTCGATTCGGGAACGATTCGCAGTTTGCAGTACAGAGATTTCGAGAGTGGACTGCGCCACATATGGTCAAAGGGGATATCAAAGGGGGCCTACATGCTTGGAGGAAGGAGGTTGATCCGACGTTCCCTGAATACTAGCTCCTCATGTCCCAACACGTAAGACACAAACCGAGGCACCATGTATAGTTTTTTATAAATTTTTGTGACAGTCTCAATGGTCAGTTTCAAGAAAGCTGTAAGCCTAAGTCTCACCAGCATGTTGTTTCCACTGGTGCGAGCAGGAAAAATCATACCAAGTCAACTATAAGTAATCTGACCGAGGTATCAACGGGAAAACCTCGCCAAGTCGTGAAATGGACCAAGCCATTATCTCCTTCCACACAGATATTCGCTCTCTGCCCGAAAGCTAAATGGCCCACCTTCATCCAGAGGTAGCCCTCAAGCTAAAAAAAAAAAAGGATATTGTAAACCATATTCCATCACCCATGAAATACGTAAAGAAAATCGAAACTCTCAATCTCTCCCATGGCTCATAACTCCATGCTTTCCTCACGTCCCCTTTCACTCACTACCACCTTTCCTACACGTTTTCGCTTCCTTCCGCTTCCTTTGTCCCACCTGTCCTTCCGCCCAAGGGTCCTGGCAAATGGTCTGCGAGACGGATAGTGCGGTGTCATACTTACATTTCGCCGACACTCAGGCGATATCTGGAGAATTGGGGTTTTCCTTGGCGAGGGCGTGGAGCGGTGGCTGTGGCTAGGGAGCTGGGCTGGCGCAGACACTTTGGTATAAGCTGAAGGTAGAGGAATAGGTGCCCGAAATTGCTGTAGGAGTGCAACTGCATCATCTTCGTTGTTCGTTCGTACATCTTCTTGATCGTAGTTTTGATATGATGGTTTTCCTAACATCTGAAGTGGATCATGTTTTTCTAACATCTGAACTGGATCATGTTTCCGGAACCAGGGGGCCGGGCGATGACTAAGGCTAGGTGTTGGCGCACTTGGAGTCGAGAGCTTGCGAGACGGAGGGACTGAGGCCTGGAACTGTTGCAGGAGAGATACTTCATCTTCTGAAACTTCTTTACAGAAATCTTCGTATTGGGGCTCTAGGTTTTGATTGAGAGGCTCGTCATCCGAATCTTCGGCGAAGTTTTCGGTGGGAATTGCAACGTCTGTATTGGGAGATCCACCTTCTAGCGGGTTAGATAATGTATGATGTTCTGCAGGCTTGTTCTCGAGTATGCGAATGTTCTGCCTATGGATGTCTTGACCTGTTTGCTTCTCAGACCTCTGCAAGTCAGGCTTGCTTGGAGCGTAGCAGGATTCGTAGCTCTTAAGACTACTGGAATCGGAGCTAATGATGGACGGCTGAGATGAGCCGACAGCGACCTTTGTTGAAAGTGAAATTTGTTTTCTTGGAGAAGAATACACGTCTGGAGCTATGGTCCTGTGGAGCGGTTTTGGACCAAAGATCAATGGTTGTGACATCGGAGGTAAGGTAGGGTTGCTGTGAGTGAGATCAGGATTCCACTTTGAGACTGTTTGTATGGCTTCTTTGATAGTGTCTTGTTCAGGAGCGTAAGAACGTGAGGGTGGAGGGCGTCTGTGGCCATTGGTGGGGGGTGCTATTGCAGATGGCATGTTGGAGCGTATCGCGTCCACCTGGATTTTAGTTTTCAAGGGAATCTGAACCGTGATTGTGTTAGATATGGGCCGACTCTGTTCCTTAGCGGATGTTACTGGTTGATCAAGTTCATCAATTGACAGCTCTTTAGAGAAGGTTAGCATCTTCTTAGGCCGGTCATCTTTTGGCTTGATAGGTTCGTTATCAGAAGAACTGATACAGAACATTGTTTTTCTGGGTCTCCCGCGAGACTTCTTCCATGATGCTGAATTGCGCTCAGGCGAGCGGCTTGATGAAGCCTTGAAGTCACCAGCGAACAGATATGAGGATTGCGATGGCCTCCCTAAACGCTTCTTTGCGTTTTGCGCCTCAAGCTCTATCCTAAAACGCTCATTTTCATAGCGCTGAAGCTCCTGATGAGTGACAAATTGGCCAATTTCGTCCAGCGAAACCTCCAGTGAGTCTCGCGTCACGATACCACCAAATCGAGTGCCCAAAACAAACATAATTTGCCCATTTTGAAGGTTATGACGATTGATTACAACCTTGTAAAGCTTTGAAGCGGGAGGAGATGCATCTCTGGCAGAATCTTGTATCTTTGGCGGAGAGGAAGAATTTGGGACGTATCTGAGAGGCTCTGGAATGAGAATCTGAAGTTCGCCTCAGTTTTGCCGGTCGCAATAACTTTTGAAGGCAATGATCACGAATCACTTACGGCGGCCACTCTCCCAGACCGCGCCTCATTGTGGTGTCCTTGCGTCGAGAAGGTCTTGACCGAATCTTTCGAAGATGTCGACCGCGCAGAAGATGATGATGCTCTGAATGGCTTGCTCATTCTCTGCAGATTAATCCCTAATTCATGGAAACTAAGTATTAAATAACCTTTCATTTTTATTAATCACTTACATTTCATTGTGATTTAATTTCAAGTATCTTTTACTAGAATTCAAGAAAAGATTCATGATGAAAAAAAGAATTAAAGATAAAGAAAAGAGTTAAAAGATTGAAACAAAGACTTAAATTACATAATTATAAAGTATTCAAATACTAGCTTTATTATTTTATTCTTTATATAAATAACAAGGTCTGTTTATATTGTATATTGTATATTTTATTTGTACAAAGTTTTTTGTAATTTTCGTATAATAAATTAATAATAAATATTAATAATTTAATTAATATAAACTAGGAAGCCTTGCGTCGCATAGTGATGGTCACGATTATATGTATTTTTATTTTATTAAAGAAGAAAATCATTTTATGATTTATTGTCGCTTTATTGAAGGTATAAAGTTTACATTATTGCTAATTTAGAATAATGTAATCATTGAATAGAGATTTCTCATTATAATATTATCAGAAAGTCATATATTCTATTCTTCGTACTTCGTATATGTTATCAGTTATATCTTATCTGTAAACCTAAAAGTCGAGTAAACTAAGTAGCCTCGGCATGTTATTAGCGCCTGCTGGTACGAGTACCCCTATTTCATAGTGCCTGTGCCAGATTTTAGAATTTCCAAAACCGAGGGTTCACCCTCTGCAAATTTTGCCCTGCAACCAACCAATTCGCTGGAGAGCCTAACCACCACCTCACAGACCTTTAATTCCTTCCATTTGGTATGTAATATGAGGTTATACAAAGGTGGCCCCTTCATGTAAATCTAACGTGTTGCAGGATCAATTCCAGCGCGATTCCAGAGCTCTATGCCCCCCCCTCTTGCCTCCACCCACAAGGATCGGATAGCAGTGCATCTACAGCAGGGACTGTCGCCTAAGGTCATTGCCGACGTGGAAGGGGTCAGTGCTAGAGTTGTCAGAAAGATCAGAGGTAGATTAAAAACATGGGGTCAGCACTCACCTCCTAATAAAATGAGTGCCCTGGGGCCGACGCCCTTGATTCATCCTGCTGCCAGGATTGGTCTTCGGCATTTCCTAGAAGGTCAGCCATGGGCATATCAGGATGAGATGCTATACTACCTCTTCGACGACTGGAGCATCATCGTCGCTCTTTCCACTCTATCCAACGCTCTAAAGGTCATGAAAATTAATCGAAAATGTCTTCAACGGGAGGCCTTGATACGCTCGCAGGAGTGTCGGAATTTATACTTTCTCGACGTCAGTCAGTTCACTCACGAAATGCTCGTGTTTCTGGATGAGAGTGCAGCCAACGATCATACGATGCATCGTAAACGTGGCTGGGCTCCCTATGACATATCGTCACGAGTCAAACGAAGCGAAAGATGGAGCATTCTACCGGCCTACTGCTCTGACGGCATTCTGGCCAGACATATACATCAGGGAGAGATTTCTGAAGCTTGCTTTGAATGGTTTCTGGCCAACGAGGTGCTTCCGAGATGCAGTCGCTTTCCAGGGCCTAAATCGGTGTTGATTCTCGACAACGCTTCTGTGCATCACACTCAGGTGAGTGACGTCGACGTCGAGCTGAGCCTCGCTAACTATCAGTAGGAAGTCAAAGATCTATGCCGTCAGGCCGGTGTGGTCTTACAATATCTGCCACCCTACTCCCCTGACTTCAACCCCATTGAAGAGTTCTGTTCAGTGCTTAAGGCCTGGCTCAAAAGACATTACAAGCTGGCTGAAGACATGAGTTTTGAAGCCTATTTGCACATGGCGGTAGAAGCTTGTAGCAAAGGTCATATTGCAGCCGGTCACTTCAGGCATGCGGGCATAACAGTAAATATAGATACGGATTGATTTGTTTCTTTTTCAATACTTCGTACGCCTACTATTTTTGCTGGTATGGCAGGTACTTTCGAGTAAGTGTATACTTAATAAAATATATACTCTATATAATCCACGATCACCAAATATACCACTTTTCAAAAAAGTCAAACTCCTCGAGTTTCCTGCTCTGGAAGGCTTCGCATCTTCGCCGATTGCCTGCGTTTGTTTGCTGACTGTAGTTTAGTCATGACTAAATGGAATGAAGATTTATATATATGACTGTTTGGTTTGTGGGGTGGTGGTTAGGCTTCTCCAGCGAATTGGTTGGTTGCAGGGCAAAATTTGCAGAGGGTGGACCCTCATCTGGCACAGGCACTAGAATATGAAATAGGGGTAACAAACGCTGCCAAATAACTTCCCACGATTATCTTGGCAATCTCAACACTACTACGTAGTATCTCCGTAGGTAGGAAACAGTCTCCAGATACGATCACTATCACTCGGTGCATGGCTGGAACGCTAGAACCTCGTACACGTTGACCATGTCTACGATCTGGCCCGCGTCATTCCAGCAAAACAGCACCACACCTGCGATATTGGAACAGGCAATGAACAAGCAGCGCGCCTCGCACCGTCTGTTCATTGGCCTTTCGAGAACCGCGCGCAGCGCTTCTTAATGGCAGCGGCGGGGTCATAACGGTACATCAAGGATCGCATCGCGGTCCAATGCTTCAGCTACGGGATTCTATCAAAAGATTAGACGGAAGACCGAATAGCCAGTGGTTGACCATAGGTAGTGAGTTCCCTTTAAGCCGCACGTGGATCGTCGGGAACATCATGACTACATCCGAAAAACCCCTCGAGACATTTGGCAGGCATAAACCATCAACACAGACTAGAACGCCCAGTCTCCTGCATCAATTCAAGCTTTCTTTATACTTCGCTCCTGAAATTTCTTGACAATGCCTCACTCCAAAAGCCAGCGAGAAGTTCCTTAAGCAGGACGCTCAAAGTACGTCTACATCCTCGGTTGCTGATTACCTAGCAACATCAAAACTGACATCTTTACTTGCACCGCAGAGCATGGTTTAGGAGCCGATCCGCACCAGGTCACACTATGAGCTCCACACCGGGAGAATGGCCAGTAACGTCAGACTCGGGAAACACAATGAATGGTGTCAAAGCGGGAGCAACCCAGCTCGAAGAAAGGAGTCAGTGGACCCACAGTCAGCAGTGGAATGGAGAGTGGAGGGGCCAATATGAAGTGAGAGGGGTCGTGCATGGGATGGAAAGGGGTTCAGTGGTTGCGTGTTGAGGAGGGGAACATATATGATGGATCCACAACTGCATGAGACGAGGCTCCAAGACTCAGTCACTTGTTCGGTTTCTGTGTGGAAAAGGGGATGATGTCTATGGGACGACGAATTATAAGTATTGCATCGCCTTGTCTACTTTGCATTGTTTAGTCCTAGTCGCCCCTCCTTGTCCCTTCTCGTTCGTGTTTATTCTGCTCAAGAGTGATGCAATTTCCATCTCCTACTCCTAAACACATTCCCGATGTGAATTCATATCTCCGTTTCCTGTGCAAGAACAACGGTCGCCAGGGCGAGAGAAGGTTACGAATCGTACAGGATTTGTGTCTAGAAATATTCGACTGCGAAAGAGCCTCGAAAATTGCTACATTTCTTAGCATTTGAGGCTACAGATGCTGCGCAAACATTTCAGCTCAAGGAAGCGAATGCTGCTTCGAACGCCGCTTTACTCCTATGCCCTGTCTATGAAAAGCACTTCGTGACTCAAGTATTGCAAATCAAGCCTTGAACCAGTGTAAACAAACGGCCCCAGCCTGGAAATGGCCAAACCGTAGCGTCATACTTGAGGTTGACGCAAGAAAATATTGGCGCCTAAGGCACAATATCAATTCTGGGAACCGTGGCCTTCGTTTCGAGGGAAAATCTATTTGTATTGCCAAAAGGCTATGGTCACCCAGCGTTGGAACGTCTATGTACAATGCATAGTTCTAGAAATCTGATCTGTTCACAATAGCACTACCTCTAATGAAAGAATAAAATAACAGAGACGACCGTGAGGGAAAGGGCGGTCGAAGAGATGGAGACGCCGGAAGGAGGAAAGGACAAAAGAACACAAGCCAATGGTTAGGCAATTGACCGCCAGTCTACCCTGCGACCCGAGCGCCGTTGCTTTGGGTTACTCAAGACTATTTATCTCATACCCGTCGTGCCCGGATCGATAGTGCCATGGTGCACTTGGTGGGCATATCCAGTACAGCCATGTTAAAATAAACAGACTTCAAAGTCTGCTCAGTTCTTGCGCCGTCAGAATCAGTTGGTCGTTGTCATCGACAGCAACTCGCAAATGCTTATATTCGGCGTAAAGTTTGCCCAGGTAACTGAAGGCATACGGAGCCCTTCTATGGCGCTGGTAGGGTGTTATCAATCTTGCAATTTGTAAAAGCTCAGCGTCGGATTTCCGTTGGTGCAAGGGAACATGCCTAGACAAGCCTGGTTCGATTATCTTCCTCTCGGCTACACACTTTTTCTTGCTCTTGCGTCGTGGCGGCTCTGGTACCTCAGTCCCGACAGTGGGTACCGCACGATCCGCCAAGCGTACCCGTGCAATCTCCTCTTCTAGGGATCCTAGACCACTTGTATCTCTCAGCGATCCTCTCTCAATACAACCCTCGACGTTACGATTTATTCGCGCCGGCATGCTTTGGTGCCTGCGAGTCCTCTCATTGGCCGAGAGTTCCCGTAATGGCAAGACTCTATCGAGTTTTGGCGGCGAGCTCACGAGCAAACCACTTTCACTACCCTCATCCTCGAAGTCCGGGAGGGCGCCTGAAGCTTCATGAGTCGCAGGGTCATCGGCTCCGAAATATTCTGTAGCCTCATTTTCGACGTCCAAAGAGGCGTCGGCTTGTCCTAAATCTGCAAAGTTGGTGGCTTTGACTCCCTTAGGTTGCGAGGAAGGGCGAGGCGTTGGTTCCGGCTGGCTGCGTTGGGGTAGATGTCGCGAGCTTCCCAGACCGTAGAACTCCCACGGGGGGATGATCGATTGTTCCCTCAGGTCTGACCTTGACGTCGCATTTACTGTCGTTACCGCATGCTGGCTTCTATTGCCAGTATTGGGCGGACCCATTGTTGACTGACCGCCAATAGGTGACGAATGTGAAGATAGAAATCGATGGGCGAAAGTACAAGCAGCCTCAACGTCCATGTCTGCCGCTGCACTGTCGTTGCTTGATAGGTTCGTGCTTGGGCCCTACAGTATGTGTGTCAGAAATATACAACTATCGAAACCCAGATTGTGTTCCTACCGAGTTTGTAGAATCTTCTTTCTCCACAAGAAGTCTGCAAAAATGTCGAAGCTGCCTCGAATGAGCGTCACAATGGACTATTTGCTCAGCGTGGGCAAGGAATTCGGCTTTGCAGCCGGGGAAGGCCTCTAGCTTGGGCTCAAACCACCGAGCTTGTAAGAAATACGGGTGCAGTA
>JAABUL010003578.1_pt1 | contig 22769 bp, 20 predicted proteins | sample 5559151 | NCBI WGS metagenome assembly JAABUL01 (sample SAMN10711876, study PRJNA513368) | rock metagenome | isolation source: Antarctica rocks | place: Antarctica: Victoria Land, Pudding Butte sud | reverse complement strand
CGACTGCTCCAGCCGACGGCGCCCGGTCTCGAGCGCCTCAGGGTTGGCTTCCACCACGAGCACGTCGGCGCCCGTCTTGGCGCACACCTCGGCGATGCCGACGCCCATGATGCCGGCCCCGATGACACCGACACGTTCGATCACAAGGACTCCCTGAGATGTCGACGAGTTCAGCGGGACAGGACGGCTCAGTGGCTGGCCGGCCAGGTCGGCAGCACGGTGCGGCGCCAGGTGGCATTGGTGACGCCGGCGAAGGAGGCATACCACGCGGCAATCGCCGTAGCCAGACCCAGCCAGCCGCCCAATTTCGACATCGAGCTCATCTCATTCAGCGCGCCGATCGTCAGGAACAGGAACGTCAGGCTGAGCAGTACGAACACGAGCAACACCGCGCCGCTCACCCGGACCGCGGCCACCGTCATGTAGATCGTGAAGATGGTCCAGCCCAGCAGGAACAGCCCGGTGGCGGTGTGGGCGGTGGCCGGATTCAGCCCCCCGGCGACGAATTTGACGTAGCCGGCAAAGGACAGCCAGAACGCTCCGTACGAGGAGAACGCCAGCGCGCCGAACGTATTGCCGGCCCGGAATTCCCACATCCCGGCCAGCAGCTGAGTCAGCCCGCCGTAGAAGAGCGCCAGCGGCAGGACGACCGCTTCGAGCTTTGCGTCGCCGATCAGCTGTGCGTTGAAGCAGCTCAGCACGAACGTGGTCAGGGCAAATGCCGCGAGGCCGAGTGGTCCTGGATCGGCGATTGTCGCGACGGGGGCGGGAGCGGGGGCTGATTGCGACGGTTCGCGTCGCTGGGCGGAGGATTCGGATGTGGACACGGGGTGTTCCCTTCGTCGCTGACTGGTACGCGGGTCGACAGACGCCTTCGGCGCCGGAGGCACAGGTGCACCTTAGAGGTGGCGCTGCCTGATCGGCGGCTTCACACGCGAGTCGGCTGGACGAAGGTCCCGGCGGAACAGGACGCGGCCTATGATCGGGTCGACGGCTGACGTGCCGGACGGGGGCTGATGACCGCAGCGCAGCGCAGTGTGGCGGTGGCCGATCTTGCCGGCCTGGTGGGCACCCGGCTGGGTGTCAGCCGCTGGGAGCCGGTGACTCAGGAGCGGATCAACCTCTTCGCCGACGCCACCGGCGATCACCAGTGGATCCATGTCGATCCCGAGCGGGCCGCGTCCGGACCCTTCGGCACCACGATCGCCCACGGTTATCTGACCCTGTCCCTGGCGCCGCTGCTGCTATGGGACACCGTCGAGGTGACCGGCGCAGCCCAGATCATCAACTACGGCATCGGAAAAGCCCGGTTCCCGGCGCCGGTGCCGGTGAATTCCCGCGTCCGGCTGGCGACCGATCTGGTCGCCGTCGATGAGGTCAAAGGGGGCGTGCAGGCCACGCTGGGCCTGACCTTCGAGATCGAGGGGGCGGCCAAGCCCGGCTGCGTGGCCGACATTCTTTTCCGCTATTACACCTGAAGTTCGCACCCCCCGTACCCGAAGGACGTCGATGATGACCAAGCGCGAGCCAGCCTGGGAAGCCGCCGAGACAGCCGCCGAGACCCTTGCCCCGGAATCCGGCCTGGTCGCCCAGCTGGAGTCCGGCGACTTCGGCCAGTCTCTGATGGCGGCCATGCGCCGGGCGGCCAAGCAGCCGGCCGCGGTCGCCGCCGCGCAGGTGCGCTTCGCCAGCCGGCTGGCGATGGTCGGTCCGGCGGCCATGGGCCGCTGGTTCGGCTCGAAGACGCCGCCGCCGGTGCCGGTGGACAAGGACAAGCGTTTCGCCGACCCGGCCTGGGAGGACAACCCCGCGTATTTTGCGCTGCGCCAGTATTACGCGGCCACCCTGGCTCTGGCCGAGGACATCCTCGTGGCCGGTCGTGGAAGCAGCGCCGAACAGCTGTCCGACGGCAAGGCCGAGATGGCGACCCGGTTGCTCTTCGACGCGCTCGCCCCCACGAATTTCCTCTTCACCAACCCGGCCGCACTGAAGCGGGCTTACGAGACCGCCGGTGGCAGCGTGGTGGCCGGCACCCGGCATTTCGTCGACGACGTCCTGCACAACGGCGGGCGGCCGCGGCAGGTGGACACGACGCCGTTCCACCTGGGCGACAACATGGCGGCCACGGCTGGCAAGATCGTCTTTCGCAACGACCTGATGGAGCTGATCCAGTATTCGCCCCAGACGGAGCAGGTGCACGCGGTCCCGGTGCTCGCCAGCCCGCCCTGGATCAACAAGTACTACGTGATGGACCTCGCGCCGGAACGCAGCTTCATCGAGTGGGCGATCCAGCACCAGCGCACCGTTTTCGCGATCAGCTACCGCAATCCCGACGCGACGATGAGCGGCGTGACCCTCGACGATTATCTGATCCAGGGCCCGCAGACCGCCCTGGACGTGATTGCCGACATCACCGGCTCGGACACCATCGACATCGTCGGGTTGTGCCTCGGTGGTGCGCTGACGGCCATGACCGCTGCCTATCTGGTCAACATCGGCGACACCAGAATCGGGTCGGTCACCCTGCTCAACACCCTGCTCGACTACCGCGAGCCGGGAGCGTTGGGCCTTTTCACCGACGAGAAGTCCGTGGCGCAACTGGAGAAGCAGATGGCCGAGAAGGGCTTTCTGGAAGGCTCCAACATGGCCACGACGTTCGACCTGCTGCGGGCCAACGACCTGATCTTCAATTACGTCGTCTCCAACTGGCTAATGGGCCAGGATCCCCCGGCCTTCGACCTGCTGGCCTGGAACGCCGACAGCACCCGCATGCCGGCGGCCATGCACTCGTTCTACCTCCGGTCGCTCTATATGAAGAACGAGCTGGCCCGCGGCGAGTTGGAGATCGCCGGCGAGCGGCTCACTCTGTCCGACATCAAGAACGACACCTACGTCGTCAGCGCCATCAACGACCACATCGTGCCCTGGCCCGCCGCCTACCAAGCGACCCACCTGCTGTCCGGCGACGTCCGCTACATCCTGAGCAGCGGCGGCCACATCGCCGGCATCGTCAATCCCCCGTCCCCGAAGGCGTGGTACGAGACGGCCGAGCGCAATCCGGTCGAGGCCTCAGCCTGGCGGGAGAGTGCCACCAAGCACAACGGCTCGTGGTGGGAGGACTGGGCCGCGTGGGGCGCCGAGCGCGCGGGCGCCCTCGCCGCACCGCCGCCGATGGGCAGCGACGGTCACCCGGCGGTCGGCGACGCGCCCGGGGAGTACGTACGCGGATAGCGGAGCCCGGCGCCGGACCGCGTCAACTCAGACGAGCCGGCGCGGTCCGGCGTCGAGGCGGGCGGTCGGCCGGACCAGCCGGGCACTCGCCCGCAGGACGCTGCAGCCGGCCGCCGCCGCGATCACCGGATTCAGCTCGAGCTCGGTGAGCTCCGGCAGGTCGTCGGCGAGGCGCGCCACCCGCAGCAGCAGCTCCTCCAGCGCCGCGACGTCCACCGGCGGGCTCCCCCGATAGCCAAACAACAACGGCGCGGCACGCACCGACCGCACCAGCTCCGCTGCGTCGACGTCGAACATCGGCACCACCCGGAACGCGTGGTCACCCAGCAGATCGGTGGCCACTCCCCCGATCCCAAAGGAGACCAGGGCTCCCAACGAGGGATCCTCGATCATCCGGATCACCGTGGCGATCCCGGGCGGGACCATCGCCTGCACGGCCAGCTCGGCCGCCCCTCCCAGCCGGCCCGTTATGGCCTCGAAGGCCCCAGTCAGCTCGGTCGCCGAGGCGATGTCCAGGCGTACGCTGCCGAGCTCGGGCCGGTGCCGCAGGGGCTCCGCGGTCGCCTTCAACGCCACCGGATAGCCCAGCTGCTCCGCGGCCGCCAGCGCCTCGCCCAGCGAGGTCACCGACCGGTTCGGCCGGACCGGCACGCCGTAGGCACCCAGCAGACCGGTGACCTGCTGGCTATCGAGCGCGACCCCGGCGGGGGACGCCAGCAGGGCAGTGTCCACCAAGCTCCGCGCGCCGTCAGGCTGCAGGTCGGACAGAGCCGGCACGGCACCCTCCGGCCGCCGTCGCCACTGCGCGTAGACCGTGGTCCTCGCCAGCGCCGCCACCGCATCCTCCGGCGAGGGGTACATCGGCACGCTCCCCGGTGGCCGGGCCGGTCCCGTGCCGCGCTGCCCGTCCAGGGAGACGACGGTCGACACCACCGGCTTGTCCACGCCGGTCCCGACCGTCGACAGCACGTCGTCGATCACCGACGCCGCGACCGGCACCAGCGGCGCGTAGACGGCTACGACCGAGTCCACCGACGGATCGGCCAGGACGGCAGCGAGCGTGCGGTGCAGGGCCTCGGCGCCGGTGTCGGCCGGCAGGACGAGCGGGTTGCTGACGGCAAAGGCCGGGCCGAGGGTCGCGCGCACGGCGGCTTCCGTCCCGGCCGACAGCGCCCCGACCAGCAGGCCGGCGCCGGCACACGCGTCCGCGGCGAGCGCACCCAGCGAGGCTGAGTTGCCCACCACGGCGACCCGCCGCCCGGCCGGCAGCGGCTGGCTGGTGAGCAGGGCGGCGACGTCGAACAACTGGGACAGCGTGTCAACCCGGATCACCCCGGCCTGCACGAACAGCGCGTCGACCGCGCCGGCCGGAATGACCGCCCGCAGCCGGGCCGCGACCGATCCACCGCTCTGCACCGCGACGATCGGCTTGGTGCGACCCACCCGGCGGGCCAGCCGGACGAATTTGCGCGAATTGCCAAAGGATTCCAGATAGAGCAGGACGACATCGGTGTCCGGATCGTCCTCCCAGTACTGCAGGAGGTCGCTGCCGCTGACATCGGCCCGATTGCCGGCCGAGACGAAGCTGGACAGCCCGATCCCGCGCCGGCCGACCTGGGACAGGATCGCCATCCCGAGCGCGCCGGACTGGGAGAAGAAGCCGGCCCGTCCGCGCCCCGGCAGCGCCGGCACCAGACTGGCGTTGAGGCGTACTCCGGGCGCGGTGTTGATGATGCCCAGGCAGTTGGGCCCGATGACGCGCATGCCGTTGGCCCGGGCGGTCGCCACCAGCTCGCGTTGCGGTCGGGCGCCCGAGTCACCGGCCTCCCCATCTCCCTCCGACATGACCACGAGCCCGCGCACGCCCTTGTCGGCGCACTGCGTGATGACGTCTGGCACGTCGGAATAGGGAATGGCGACGATCGCCACGTCGATGTCGTCCGGCACGTCGTGCACATTCGGGTACGCCCGGACGCTCGCCACGTGGTCTGCCTCTGAATTGATTGGATAGACCGGGCCCTCGAAGCCGCCACGGAGCAGGTTGGTCAGCACGATGTGGCCGAGCCCGGCCGGGTCCGCGCCGGCGCCCACGACGGCCACCGACCGCGGGGTGAGAAGCCGCTCGATGGAACGGGCCTCGGAGCGATGCTCGCGCGACTGGAGCACCGCCAGTGACGCGGCGGTCTGCTCGATGGAAAATTCCAGGCGGACGACGTCCTGCTCGTAGGATCTCGTGGCCTGATAACCGGCCGCCTTGAAGACGTTGACCATGTGAAAGTTCTCGGCCAGGACCTCGGCTTCGAAGCGGTGGATGCCACGCTCGGCCGCGATGGCCGCCAGGTGCTCGAGCAGCACCGATCCCACGCCGCGTCCCTGGTGCACGTCGTCGACGAGAAAAGCGACCTCGGCCACGTCGGTGCCGGGAGCCCGATCGAACCGGCCCACCGCGACCAGCTTGCGGCCCAGCGTCGCGACCAGCGCCACCCGCTCGTCGTAGTCGACCGTCGTGAAGTGCTCGACTTCGGCCGGGGTCAGGGCCGGGTGTACGGCGAAAAAGCGGAATCGCCGGGTCTCGGCCGACAACCGGTCGTGCAAGGCGACCAGGGCCCCGGCGTCGGCCGCGACGATCGGGCGCAGGTGCATCGTCCCGCCGTCGGCCAGCACCACATCGGCCTCCCAGTGCGGGGGGTAGTCCGCGCTCACCGCGGGTCGTAGGGGTCGAGCCCGTGCTCGGGAAGGACCGCCCTGCGGGTCGCCGCGATGGCCCGGTCCACCGGGTCATCGGGGTCGCCCTCGCCGGCATCCCAGGCCCGGTACGCCGCGTCGGCGCCGTCGGTAAGTGACACCGGCGCGGGCAGTCCGGTGGTGCGGGCGACCAGCTCCCGCCAGACCTGCGGCGTTTCCAGCTCCGGGTCCAGCGGTGCGCCACCGATCTCGGCGAGCAGGTGCGTCCACGACCTGGGTACGACCCGCACGACCTCGTAGCCTCCTCCCCCGACGGCCACCCATCGGCCACCGCTCACCTCGTGGGCAAGGGCATGCAGGGCTTGATAGGTCGCCCGGTGCGCATCGACGGTGAGGTCGAGGTGGGCCAGCGGGTCGAGCCGGTGGGAGTCGCACCCCAGTTGGGTGACCAGGATCTCCGGCTCGAACGCCCGCAGCAGCGGCGGCACGACGGCATGGAAGGCGCGGAGCCACCCCGCGTCACCGGTGTCGGGCGGGAGGGCGACGTTGACGGCATGGCCCTCTGCCGCACCACCGCCCATCTCGGTCGGAAAGCCGGTGCCCGGGAAGGCCGTGTAGCCGCTCTCGTGAAGGCTGATGGTGAGGACCCGCGGGTCGTGATAAAAAGCCGCCTCGACGCCGTCGCCGTGGTGCGCGTCGACGTCGACGTAGGCGACCCGCCGCACGCCGTCGGCCAGCAGCTCGGCAATGGCGACGGCCGAGTCGTTGTAGACGCAGAATCCCGAGGCTCGGGCCGGCATCGCGTGGTGCAGTCCACCGGCCAGGTTGACCGCGTGCTGCGCCGCTCCGCTGCGCACGGCGCGCGCCGCGTCGACGGTGCCACCGGCAATGAGAGCCGAGGCGGCGTGCATCCGCTCGAACACCGGGTTGTCAGCCCCGCCGAGCCCGACGCCGGCGAGCAGGGACGCGAACGGCGGCCGCCACGCCCCCCGCACCGCGGCGATGTAGGCCGGGTCGTGGACTAGCTCCAGCACACTGTCCGGAGCCGGCGAGGGAGCCGCAGTCGCCACGTTGGGCCGGCTGAGGAGGCCCAGGTCGCGGGCCAGCGCCATCGTCAGTGACAGGCGCCCGGGCGCCATCGGGTGGGTGGCCCCGAGGTCGTACTGCAGGAGCTCGTCGCTCCAGAGGACCAGGACGGACTCGCTCATGCAGCGACCCGGAATCGTTCTGGAACGGTCCCCGCCCCCTACCCACCGCTGCGGGAAGCCGCCACCTTGGCCTGCAGGGTCTCGACCACCGACGGGTCGCCCAAGGTCGTCACGTCCCCCAGCTCGTGGCCCTGGGCGATGTCGCGGAGCAGCCGGCGCATGATCTTGCCCGACCGCGTCTTGGGCAGGTCGTCGGCCCAGATGATGGACTTCGGCCGGGCGAGCTTGCCGATCCGGGTGCCAACGTGCTCGCGGATCTCGGCGGCCACCTTTTCATCACCCTGCACGCCGCCATTGAGCGTGACAAAGGCGACAATGGCCTGGCCGGTCAGGTCGTCGGGCTCGGCCACCACCGCTGCCTCCGCCACCTTGTCGTGGGTGGTGATGGCCGACTCGACCTCCGCAGTGGACAGCCGGTGGCCGGAGACGTTGATGACGTCGTCGGTCCGTCCGATGATCCAGAAATAGCCGTCACCATCCCGGCGGGCGGCATCGCCCACGACATAGGTGCGCGGGCCGAAGCGGCTGAAATAGGTCGACACATAGCGGTCGTCGTCGCGATAGAGCGTCTTGAGCATGCTCGGCCACGGCTTGGTAATGACCAGGATCCCGGTGCCCTCGGCCATTTCGTTGCCGTCGGGATCGAACAGCGCCGCCGAGATCCCCGGCAATGCCCGGGTCGCCGAGCCCGGCTTCGTCTTGGTGACGCCGGGCAGGGGGGCGATCATCAGCTGGCCGGTCTCGGTCTGCCACCACGTGTCGACCACCGGGCAGCGCTCCCGGCCGATCACCTTGTGGTACCACAGCCATGCCTTGGGGTTGATCGGCTCACCGACCGACCCGAGCAGGCGCAGCGACGACAGGTCGTGCTTATTGGGCGGCTCGACCCCCCACTTCATGCAGACCCGGATGGCGGTCGGCGCGGTGTAGAAGATCGTGACGCCGTAGCGCTCGATGATCTCCCACCAGATGTCCTTGGCCGGATAGTCCGGCGCGCCCTCGTACATCACGCTCGTGCAGCCGTTGGCCAGCGGGCCGTAGACGATGAACGAATGCCCGGTGATCCAGCCGACGTCGGCGGTGCACCAGTAGACGTCGGTCTCCGGCCGGAGGTCGAAGACGTCGCGGTGGGTGGCCGTCACCCCGGTCAGGTATCCGCCGCTGGTGTGCTGGATCCCCTTCGGCTTGGCGGTCGACCCCGACGAGTAGAGGATGAAAAGGGGATGCTCGGCCGGCATCGGCTCCGGAGCGCACTCGGGCTCGCTGGCCGCCAGCAGCTCGTCGTAGAAGACGTCGCGGCCGTCCTTCATGTCGCAGTCGATCTTGGTGTGGCGTACGACGACGACGGTCTGCAAGGTCTCCAGGCCGCTCATCACCCGGTCGACCTCGGCCTTGATGGCGGCTGTTTTGCCCTTGCGCCGGGCCCCGTCGACGGTGATCAGCGCTTTGGCCTCGGAGACCTCCATCCGCTCGCGTACGGAGTCCGGCGAGAAGCCGCCGAAAACCACATTGTGCGGGGCCCCGATCCGGGCGCAGGCCAGCATTGCCACGACCACCTCGGGAATCATCGGCATGAAGATGCCGACCACGTCGCCCTTGCCGATTCCCTTGTCCTTCAGTCCGTTGGCCAGGAGCTGGACCTCGCGCAGCAGATCGGCATAGGTGATGTCGCGCTCCTCGCCCTCCTCGCCCCGCCAGTGGTAGGCGACCCGGTCACCGAGCCCCGCCTCAATCTGACGGTCCAGACAGTTGTAGGAGACATTCAGCGTGCCATCGGCGAACCACCGGTAGAAGGGCGGGTTCGAGTCGTCCAGGACGGTGGTGAACGGTTGGTCCCAGTGCAACTGGCGGGCCTGTTCCGCCCAGTACGCCTGGGGGTCACGCTCGGCGGCCTCGTAGGCTCCGGCGTCGCGGACGCGAGCCTGCTCGCTGAACTCGGCCGGCGGGTCGAATTTCTCGATCTCCTGAAGGTCGGCCAGGACCTTTTCCAGCTCCTCGGCGGAATGTACGAGCGGTGCGGTGTCGGTCATGTGGCTCCTCAAGAATCCGGCGCCGAGGCAACGACGTGTTTCGGGGTGGTTACGCCAGCAAACTAGCAAGCCTCCGCCCACTGTCAATGGCGGACGCCCCCGAAAATGTGGTCAGCTGCGGCAGGAGCTCTAGCCTGGCCGGCCCATGGACGCCGACGAGCCGGGCTGCGCTTGCGCGCAGCCCGGCTCGGCTCGGCTCGGTCAGTGGGTGAGGCGTTTACTTCTGGTCGTCGGCGACGAGGCGCTCACGCAGCTTGTCGACGTTACCGGTCTTCGGCAGGTCGCGGCTGACCAGCTTCTCCTGCAGCTCGGCCTTGGTCAGCTCGTCGTACTTCTTGGCGGCCTTCTCTCGTGCCGAGCGCTCTTCTGCCTTCGCCTGCTGGCGCGCCGCGCGCTCGGCTGCCTCAGCCTCGTCGCGCACTGCCTGCTTGGCCGTCTCCGACTCCTGGCGGACCGCCGTGCCGACCGTTTCGGCCTGAGTACGGACGCGGTCCCCAGCCGTGACGGTGACGCCGACGATCTGCTTGGCGACCTCACGCTGCGCTTCGAGAGTCTTCTCCCAGAAGTCGAACAGCTGGTCGATCGCGGCGCTCGGGTCGACGGAGCCGAACGGCCGCGCCGTCTGTCCGAGCACCTTTTGCACGTTGCCGGTGAATGAGTCCACCATGCCCGACCAAACCTGCTGGGTCTGGCGGATGCCGTCGGTGTACTGCTCCTGCATGGTCATCGCGATCTCCTTTTCAACGCTGCCGTCCGGCAGGGTGTGATTGACATACTACGCGCTCTGATAGGCATGTCAAGCACCCCGGCCGGGCTTTCAGCTCTTGGCCGGCCGCGATTTCGGTGGCGTGCGGCTCGCGTTGTCGCTGGCCGGCTTCTCCGCCGGTGTCGCCGCGTCGCGCGCTGCCTCGCCGGCCGACACGGCCGTGGCGGCCAGCGTCTTGGCGAATTCCCGCTGCACGGCGAGCATCTGCTCGGCAAAGGTGAAGACCTGGTCGATGACCGGGTTCGGATCGAACGCAGCGGCGCCACCATCGGGCGCGGCCAAGGCGCTCTGCGCGCTCTTCGTCCATGACTCGACGGCATCGACGACCGCCGCTTGGCTGCTGCGCAGCGTTTCGGCGTACTGCTCCTGGGGGGACGACATGTCGCGACCTTCCTATCAGTGGGTGATCGGGCCTCATGCTGGGTGGCGTTGCCGGAAATTGCGATAGATGCCGACCAGGACCTGCCTCTCCTCGTCGGTTAGATCGCCGTCGGCCAGGATGGCGGCCTCGGTGCCTTTCGGGGGGGCCGGGTGCGGGTCGGGATCGATCAGACCGGCCTGGGTCAACAGTGTCTCGCCGGAGAGATTCAGCGCACCGGCAATGGACCGGAGCACCTTCAGCGACGGCTGGTGCAGGCCGCGTTCTATCTGACTCAGATAGGCATTGGACACGTTGCTCAAGCCGGCCAGCTGGCGCAGGGACAGATCGGCGAGTTGGCGCTGGGCCCGGATGTATGCCCCGAGCACATCGGCCGGCGGTCCTGAACCGGCCCTCACTCCTCACCGGCTCGAGGAGTGGTGTTCGCGGAGGCGAGCAGGCGGCGGTAGCCCTCCATCCAGTCCTGCGTCATCTTCAGGACGGCGCCCTGTGCAGCCAGCGGGTCGGTGAGCATCTCCTGGCCGGCTTCCAACTGGGTACGCAGCGCCGCCGATTGACCGGCGAGCACGTCGAGCACTCCGCCCACAAAAGACTCCACGCGCTCGATGCCCTGCTGTTGCGTCGCCACGGCACTGCTTACGACCTGCCGGGACGCCTCCAGGCTCTGCGCCAATGCCTTCGTCGTCTCAGCCTGGCTCTTGATCGCCTGCTCCATCGACCGCAGCGAGGCATCGACCGACCGCAGCAGAGCGCCGTAGCTGTCCGCCTGTTCCTTGAGCGTGCGCAGAACGCTCTCCGACCAGCTCTGCGTCGCCTCGAGGGCGCGCTGGTGACCGTGGGCTGCGTCGAGCATCATCGCGGCCAGCGATCCGGACCTCGGCTCGGCGGCACTCGGTTCGGTTGCCACGCGATCCTCCTTCATTCAGGGCCGACCATATCGCGGCTGGCGCCGACGCCGGCACTGTCGCCACCCGCCCCCGTTGCGCGAAAGCGGCCGGTGGACGAGGCTGACGCCAACATCGCACGCCCAGGGCTGTGCCGCTCGGCAGCCCATCGACCATTGGAGGGTCACATGCCTGGTTCGGTCATTGTCGGCGGGGCGCGTACGCCGATCGGGAAGCTCTCCGGTGCACTCAAAAGCTTCACCGCCGTCGACCTCGGTGGCTTGGCCATTGCGGCGGCGCTGAAGAAGGCCGGCGTGACCGGCGAGCAGGTCGACTACGTGATCATGGGCCACGTCATCCAGGCCGGTGCCGGCCAGATGACCGCGCGGCAGGCCGCCGTCAAGGGCGGCATCCCGATGACCGTGCCGTCCCTGACGGTGAACAAGGTGTGCCTGTCCGGCCTCGACGCGATTGCCCTGGCTGATCAGTTGATCGGTGCCGGTGAATTCGACATTGTCGTGGCCGGCGGGATGGAGTCGATGACCAACGGGCCCTACCTGCTGCCCGGCGCGCGGGCCGGCTATCGCTACGGCGACAGCAAGCTGGTGGACGCCACGTCACACGACGCGCTGTTCTGCGCCTTCGACCTCGTCGGCATGGGCGATGCCACCGACAAGTACAACGCAAAGCTCGGCATCACCCGCGCCGAGCAGGACGCCTATTCTGCCCAGTCTCATCAACGGGCCACCGAGGCGGCAAAGAACGGATTGTTCGACGACGAGATCGTCAACGTCGACGTGCCCCAGCGCCGGGGTGACCCCGTCGTCGTCTCGGTGGACGAGGGAGTGCGCGCGGACACCACCGCGGAGACGCTGGCCAAGCTCCGGCCGGCTTTTGCCGCGGACGGGACGGTCACCGCCGGCTCCGCCTCGCAGATCTCCGACGGCGGGTGCGCCGTCGTCGTCATGAGCCGGGCCAAGGCCGAAGAGCTTGGGGCAACGGTGCTGGCCGAGATCGGGGCCCACGGCGTGGTGGCCGGCCCCGACCCGTCGCTCCAGTCGCAGCCTTCCAACGCCATTGCCAAGGCGCTCAAGCGCGAAGGCCTCACCCCCGACGACATCGACTTGTACGAGATCAACGAGGCCTTCGCCTCGGTGGCGATCCAGTCCATGCGCGACCTCAAGCTGACCGCGGACAACGTCAACGTCAACGGCGGAGCGATCTCCATGGGGCACCCGGTGGGGATGTCCGGCGCCCGGCTGATCCTGCACCTGGCGCATGAGCTGAAGCGACGTGGCGGGGGCGTCGGCGCCGCCGGGCTGTGCGGCGGCGGCGGGCAAGGCGATGCACTGATCCTGCGCGTCCCGGCCTGAATCGGCCGCACGCGTCCAGCTAACCCCGAGCGAAAGTGGGATGGAAATGGCCGACATGCAAGGGCAAGTGGCTCTGGTCACCGGTGGGGTCAGAGGCATCGGCTTGGCGATCTGTGAGCGGTTAGCCGCCCGCGGGGTGGCCGTCGCGGCCGGATATTCGCGGGACAAGGACACGGCGGCCCGCTTCCTCGACACCTACGGCGAACGAGGGGCGAGCATCCATCAGGGCAATATCGGCCACAACGACGACTGCGAGCGGGTCATCTCGGAGGTGATGGAACAGCACGGCCGAATCGACATCCTGGTCAACAACGCCGGCATGACCATCGATAAGACCGTCCGCCGAATGACCCCGGAGGAATGGGATCGCGTCGTCCACGTCAATCTCTCCGGCGCCTTCTATCTGTCCCGGGCGCTGCTGCAGCACATGCTGGACCGGGGCAGCGGCCGGATCATCAACATCAGCTCGGTGATCGGGTCGTCAGGCAACATCGGCCAGGCCAACTACGCCGCGGCGAAGTCGGGGATGTTCGGATTGACCATGAGTCTTGCCCAGGAGACCGCGCGCAAGGGCATCACGGTGAATTCGGTGACCCCGGGCTTCATCACCACGGACATGACCGCCGCCGTGCCGCCGGAGGCGATGGAGAAGGTGGTGGCCCGCATCCCGGTCGGGCGCCTCGGCGAGCCTAGCGAGGTGGCCCGCGTGGTGGAGTTCCTGGCCGATCCTGATTCCGCCTACATCACCGGTCAGGTCTACGCAGTCAATGGCGGCCTGTACATGTGAGCTCCCGATCGGCGCCCGAGGAGGCTGTCATGTCGATCCAGGATGCGGTGCGGGTCGAGCCGGACTACGGCGGTGACCCGGCGACTTTCGCCTACACCTTCGGCGGCTGTGAACCCGTCGCCTCCGTGCGCCCGGGGCAACTGGTCTCGACCTGGACCCTGGACTGCTTCGCCGGCCGGGTGCGCTCCACCGGTGACCTGGTCTCGGAGGTCTGCGACCCGCGCTACCTGAATCCGCAGACCGGGCCGTTCTTCGTCGAGGGCGCCGAGCCGGGCGACACCCTAGCCGTGCATTTCCGCAGCATCGCTCCGCGCGAGGGACGCGGCTACAGCACCACGGTGCCGCTGTTCGGCGCCCTGACCGCGACTCACTTCACCGCGATGCTGCACGAGCCGCTTCCCGAGCGCACCTGGGTATACGAGATCGACCGACCCGCCGGCGTGGTGCGCTATGACGCGCTCGATTCGGCCTTCCAGGTGGACCTGCCTCTCGATCCGATGCATGGGACGGTCGGCGTCGCGCCGGCGCTGGGTGAGGTGCGCTCGTCGCTGACGCCGGGCGACTGGGGCGGCAACATGGACACTCCCGAGATGCGCGCCGGCACCACCTGCTACCTCGGCGTGAACGTGGAGGGGGCGCTGTTCAGCCTCGGGGACGGCCACGCGCGCCAGGGTGAGGGTGAGACATGCGGGGTTGCCGTCGAGTGCGCCATGGACACCGAGCTGGTCTTCGACGTCATCAAGGGAGCGCCGCCCACTGCCTGGCCGAGGTTGGAGAGCGACGAATTCATCATGACCACCGGCTCGGCCCGGCCGTTGGAAGACGCGTTCCGAATTGCCCATTCCGAGCTTGTGCGATGGGTGGGTCAGCTGACGGGCCTGTCTTTGATGGACGCCTACCAGCTCGTGTCGCAGACTGCACTCACGCCGGTGGCGAACGTGGTGGACACCAATTACACGGTCGTGGCAAAGATGGCAAAGCGTTATCTGGGCGGGGCGACCGTCATGTCCGGGCTACACGAGCGCCTGTCCGCGTCGCCCATGGTGTCTCAAAAGACCGCGCCTCAGAAGACGGTGTAGCCACCGTCGATTACCAGCACCGAGCCGGTCATGAAGGCTGAGGCTTCACTGGCCAGGTACACGACGCTGGGCGCAATCTCCTCCGGCGTCGCGTAGCGCTGCTGGGGTACGTCGTCGATCCAGTGCTGCCGGTATTGCGGGTCGTCGACCGGAGCCATCTCGGTCTTGACATAGCCCGGCGCCAACGCGTTGACCCGGATTCCCAGCGGGGCCCATTCGGCGGCCAGCGACTTCGTGAGCTGATGGACCGCCGCCTTGGACGCGTTGTAGCCGGGCTGCCACTGGGGGCGGTTGACGATCTGCCCAGAGATCGACCCGACGTTGACGATGGTGCCGCCGCCATGCGCGGCCAGGTACCGGCCAAAGGCCTGGCAACAGTTCCAGACGCCCGTGACGTTGACGTCCATGACCTCCTGCCACTGCGCCGCTGTCACCTCCAGTGCGGGTCGGTGTACGCAGGTGCCGGCATTGTTGACAACGATGTCGATCGCCCCCATTGCCGCGGCGATGTCGTCGACCGCCTTGTCGACCTCGGCGCGGTCGGTGACGTCGGCCTGAAATGTCGACACGGTGATGCCGCGGGCTTCGAGCTTCACGCGCGCACCCTCGTTCCGGGCGGCATCCCGGGCGAGAAAGGCGACGCCGGCGCCGGCCTCCGCCAAGGCGGCGGCGAAGGCGTAACCCAGCCCGCGGTTGCCGCCGGTGACGACGGCCACCCGGCCGTCGAGGCGAAAGGACTCTAAAACGGTCATTCTGACCCTCCGTCACGCCGGGCCCCGGCCTGGGGCGTCGCTACCTGATCGAAGCAGTAATACCAGCGCCACCAGAAACTGCACGCCCAAAGTCAGCGGCGCCGACACGAACGCCAGCCCGACGGTGGCGATGTACACCAGCGTCCCCGCACCGAACCGCACCACAGCCCGCCGCTCGGCGTCGGCCGGCATGGGGGCGGCCAAGAGCCGGCCGCCGCGAACGCCGTAGCCCCAGATGACGGAGAAGGCAATCGCCGCCAGCAGCAGGTTGAGGAACAGCGTACGGTCGGCTCGGACGAACTGCGCCAACATCGCATGGTGATTGACCCACATGACGCCGATGACGAAGAAGCTGGTGACGTAGGCGCCGAATGCCGGCCAATCCCGGGCCAGCGCCCGCCACAGCCCGCTTCCCTCGGGCACTTTGAGGTCGAGGACCAGCAGCGTGATCGCGATCGCGAAGACGCCGTCACTGAACGCCGCCAGTCGGCCGGTGCCCTCGACGTTTCCCCGGTCCGCGCCGGGCGGCCGGCCGGTCGACGACTCGCGGCGAGCCATCATGTGGCGTCGTCGTCCTCGTGCGGATGAGCGCGCAGATTGGTCACCGACGACGCCGGCAACGGGTGCTGGCTCAGCCGCACCGGCGCCAGCGGCTTCTGCGCATAGTCAAAGGCCTGCGAGTAGTCGTAGGCGCCGGCGTCGTTCGCCGACAGCGGCCGCAGCCCGAACGTGTGCTCGGCGAAGGCGAGGATGGAGGCAAAGGTCGCCGGGGTGGAGTCGGTGTAGCCGGCCTTGGCGTACGGACTGACGATCACCATCGGCATCCGCGGGCCCTGCCGCGTGCCGTCCGGATTGGTTCCTGGCGGGACGTGGTCGTAGAAGCATCCGCAGTCGTCATAGGTGATGAAGATGGCTGTGCTGTTGGCGTCCGGGCCCTGCTCGATCGCCGAGACGACGCGGCCGATCCAGTTGTCGCCGGCCAGCATCGACTTGTAGTTGTGCTGGCTGGTGTCGGCACCGCCGTTCGCCTGCTTCGAGGAGCCTGACGGGGTCAGCACTGAGTACGCCGGCAGGTTGCCGCGGGTGGCGTCGGCCAGCACGTTCGCGGTCGGCACCAGGTTGTGCACCTGTGGGGTGTAAAGGCACCCGGCGAGCGACGGGCAGATCGACCAGATGTAGGGGTCCGCTCGCGAGCTGAGCGGCGCCGTCTGACCGTAGATCTTCCACGACAGGCCAGCGGCGTCCAGCCGGTCGAAGATCGTGTCGACGTGGTGGACCGGCGTGGCCCGGAATGCGCCGCCGAATGGGTGGCTCGCGGCGTCAAGTGAATGGTCCGGGATGCACGAGGGCTGCAGGGAAGACCGTTGCGTAGGCCCGGCGCGCCAGGGCACCAGCTTGTTGGAGTCACAGCCCCAGCCCGGCCCGGCCGGCGTGCCCGCGGCCAGCCGCGGATTGTCACCGTTGAATCCGTCCAGCGTCGCGGCGGCCGCATAGAGGTGCCCGCCCCAGGAGGGCGAATCAGCCATCGAGAAGGTCCGGTCCGAGACCGCATAGGTGGCCGCCAGGCCAGCTAGATTAGGGATCTGGCTGGGCGGGTAATAAGTCAGGCAGGCGAACTCATCCGCCGGCGCACAGCCGGAAACCTCCGCCCAGCCATCCATAGCGCCGCCGTCGATAGCGGCGCGCTGGTCGGCAACCACATGGACCGCCTGCGGCACGATGTCCGGACTCTGCCGGAGTGGGACCCGGGTGCCGTCCTTGAGGGTGACCGTGCCGGTGAAGCCGTCACAGCGGGTGGCGCGGCTCTGGCACACCGCCCCGAGGACATTGTCAAAGCTGTGATTTTCTTGGAACAACACGACGACATGGCGTATGTGAGCGGCCTGCCGGCCGGCAACGACGGCTTGCGCCGCGCTGCCTGATGCCGGGTTGGCAGCCAGAACGGCTGCCGCCATTGCACCGGCACCAGCCAACCGACGTCCGTGGCGCATGACTCCTCATTTCCCGTGGGTCATGTCGTGCTTCCCTGGGCGAATTGCTGCACAGCGTAGGACTGCCCAGGGCTTGCGACCAGACCCTGCGGGAACAGATGTGCCCCGTCGTAGGGTCTCCGGGTGGTTCAACTGATCCTGCTCAACGGGGCGCCGGGGAGTGGGAAGTCCACCTTGGCGCAGCGGTACGTCGAGGACCACCCGCTGGCTCTGGCGCTCGACATCGACGTCGTCCGGGGCTTGCTGGGCCGGTGGCTGGAGCAGCCGGCCGAGGCTGGTGTCCTGGCCCGGCGCATGGCGATCGGCATGGCCCGGGTGGCGCTCAGCGCCGGTCACGACGTCATCGTGCCGCAATTCCTCGGCCGGCCGGATTTCCTTCTGCAGCTTGAACAGCTCAGTCTCGAGCTGGGCGTCGCGTTCGTCGAAGTGGTCCTCATCTGCACCGCCGACGAGGCGCGAGGCCGCTTCCTCTCGCGTTCCCTGCACCTCGAGACGCCGGCCCAGCGCGATGCCCGGGCGCTGGTGGAGCGCAGCGGCGGGATCAATGCGCTGGCCGCCATGTCCGACCGGCTGCTCGAGGTCGTGGCGAGCCGGCCGCGCACCATTGCCGTGTCGACGGCCGACGGGCAGGTGGAGCGGGCCTACCGCGACCTGCTGGGCGCGATCAGCCGCACCGCGGGTGATTGAGCGACCCGGGGGGGCCGGCCGCTTCCCTGGCGCGTCGGGTGTCGCCGAACCCCGCAACCTTCGTCCTGGATACTCACCTCGTGCTCCTGTCCGGGCGGGTCTCGTGGCTCCTCGTCGCTTTCGGGGTCTGGTCGTGGCTCATCTGGCCGACATTTCTCAAAAACATTTGGGCCGACCCGCGTTCGTGGCACCACGGCATGACCGCATTCTTCGGCGTGCACCTGCTGTTGACCGGCGCCTCGCTCGTCTTCGGCACCCTGATCGGTGTGCTCGGCGTACGCGGTCTACGCGGTGCGCCGGCCTCGCGTCAGACATCGAGCGGAAGCCTCGCGAGCAGCGCGGCCTCGGCTCGGAGCCGGTCCGCGCGATCCTGATGTCGCAAGCGCTCGTACTGCCCGGCAGCCGACAGAACCGGAAGGATCCGCGAACATGAGCAAGGCCTACGGCTACACCTCCTACGGCGGCGAGGAGACCGAAACCTGGTTCGACCGGCCGGTGCCGACTCCCGGGCCCGGCGAGCTGGTGATCGAAGTCCGGGCGGCCGGGGTGAACGCCGTGGACTACAAGATCCGCAGCGGTGCCATGGCCAACCCGCAGGCGGCGCCTCACTTTCCGCTGGTGCTCGGCGTCGAGGCGGCCGGGATAGTGGTGGCGCTCGGACCCGACGTCGAGGGCTTCGCCCGGGGCGACGCGGTCCTTGGGCGGACGGCGCCCGAGCACGGCAGCTACGCCGAGCACGCGGTGCTGCACGCCGCCGACACCACGCACAAGCCACCGCAGGTGAGTTTCGTCCACGCGGCTGCCCTGCCGGTCGCTGGCGGCACCGCCTGGGACCTGCTGGAAAAGCTGCGAGTCGCCTCCGGTGAGACGCTGCTTATCAACGGCATCGGTGGCGGCGTCGGCATCGTGGCCGCGCAGTTGGCGCGGGATCGCGGCGTGGCCGTCTTCGGGGCGGCCAGCGAGAGCAAGCGGCAACTCGCCGAGAGCGTCGGCGCCACCGTGGTCGCCTACGACAGCGGCGATGTCGTTGGCCAGATGCGCGCGCTGCTGCCCGGCGGTGTCGACGCCCTGGCCGATCTGGTCGGCGGGGATTCGCTGCGCGAAGTCGCCGACCTGGTCGCCGACAAGTCCCGCCTGGTGTCGATTGCCGACCCTCTCGCCGCCGAGCTCGGGGGCAGCTTTCTGCTGTCCAGCTCGGCGGGCGTGCCGAGCGTGGCCGAGCTGGTCGCCGAGGGCAAGGTTGATCCCAAGGTGCTGCAGACGTATCCGCTGTCCGAGGCCCATGAGGCTCTGCGCGCGGTGGAATCCGGCCACGTACGCGGCAAGATCGTCATCGACCTGGAGCAGACCACGCACAGCTGATCGGGCCAGGGTGTTCCCGTGACGCGGCGCGCGGCGGCTCGAGGTGGGCGGATACTGCGGCCATGACCGACGTACTGAGCGGCGGGCCGCCTGACCAACCGTCCCGGCGGCGGCCCAAGGTGGCAATCAGTGTCGTGGTCGCCGCGCTGGCCGTCGGAGCCGCGCTGGGGCAGCAAGTCTGGCAGCGAGGATCACCGGTTGCCCTGCCGTCGGCGTCGGGGCCCCCCTCAGCGAGTACCGGGCCGGCTCAGGCGGTGCCGACCTCGGCACCCGGCGAGCTGCGGGTCGAGCCGCGGCTGGCCGGTGTGTCCGCGGCGGTGACCGGCGACGTACGGCTGGTCGTCGGCGGACCGCGCCCCGTCGGGCTGGGCGCCGGAGCACCGAGGCTGAGCGGCCTGCCCGTTCCCCCGGGCTGGGAAGTGACCCGGGTGCTGCCCATGCCGGCCGGTCTGCTCGTCGTCGTTGAGCGGACGCAGCTGTCCGACACCCAGGCGTCCTCCAAGGTCTACCTGGTCGGGCCCACGGGCCACGCGGCCTTCCTGGCCGACGCCGACCAGGCGGTCGCGGGAGTCGGCGGGACGTCGGTCGTCGTCGTGCGGGCCGGCTCCACCGGCCCGGGCAGCCCGGCGAACCCGCCCGGCGTGCTCTCGACTATTTCGCTGTCGGGCCGGGTCGTGAACCAGCACCCGGTGGCCGCCGATTTCGGCCTGTTGGCCGACACCGCGGCCGGCTTGCTGGTAACAGTCGCGCCGTCAGCTCAGGGCTCCCAGCTACAAGTGGTCGACCGGGCCACGCTCGCCGTCCGGCAGCACCTGGGGCGGGTGGGCTATGTGGTCGCTGCGAGCAGTACCCGGGCGGCGTGGGTGCCCCCCGGGTGCGCTGACACCTGTCGCCTGGTGGTGGCCGATCTGACCAGCGGGGTCCGCCACACTGTCGAGCTGGCCCCCGACTACCAGGTCGGAGCGGTGGCCTTCAGCCCCGACGGACGCCATGTCGCGGTCAGTTATTACGGGCGCCATCCCCAACAGGCCGGTGGTGCCGCGCCGGGCCTGGTCGACGTGGTCGACCTCGCGGGAGGACAGCGGCGGCGCCTGCCGGGCGTCGCGACCGGCATCAAACAGGCCGCGGACCTGGCCTGGACGCCGGACGGGCGTTGGCTCGCGGTCGCGGTCGGCTGGCCCGACCCCGGCTTTCGCCGAATCGGGCTCTGGCCGGTCGGGGGTGGCCCGGTCCACCTGGTGCCCGGACGCATCGCCGGCGGCTACCTGTCCGGGGCGCTGCTCGCGGTGTAGCCGGCGGAGCTCGCCCGCAGCAACCGGGCGCATTCCAGTTGGGACGTAGGAAGCCATTGAAGTCGTCCAGCCACACAGGCCGACCCGCACTCCCCGGTCATCGCCGGGAAGTGCGGGTCCTTGTCCTGGGCGGATCAGTACGCGCTGGCCAGGTTGGACGGGGCCGAGTACGCGCTGGCCCCGGCGGCGTTGATGGCCCTCACCCGGAACCGGTACGTCGCGGCAGTCACCAGCCCGACGAACTGCAACTTGCGGGCGGTGTCGGGCTGGACCGCCGACTCGGTGCTGCTCACCAGCGTCGTGCCGCTGTACCTGTCGGCCATGACCTGATAGCCGGTGATGGGGCTGCCGCCGTTGGAGGTCGGCAGGATCCAGTAGGCGGTTGCCGACACCACCGCGTCGGTCTTGACACCGCCGGTGGACACACCCAGGGCCGGAATGTCGGGGACGGTGACCGGCGTCACGTAGTTGGAGACCGCCGAGGCGGGGCTGTCACCGATCGCGTTGATGGCGGCGACCTTCGCCGCAACGCTGCGACCATTGGTCAGGCCGGTGACGGTGCCACTGGTGGCCGACCCCGCAACGACGGTGCTGCCCACCTGCTGGTTCGACGCGTTCACCGCGGTGATCCGGTAGCCGGTGATCGGCGAGCCGCCATCGGCGGCCGGTGCGGCCCAGCTCAGGCTGACCGACGCATTACCGGCAGTGGCACTGCCGACCGTCGGGGCCGCAGCCAGCGTGGCCGGCATGACCGCGTTGGACGGTGCCGACGCCGCACTGTTGCCCAACCCGTTGGCTGCGGTCACGGTCAACGTGTAGAGCTGGCCATTGGTCAGCCCCATCACCGTAGCGGTGGTCGTGGTGCTGCCCACAGTCTTGATCTGTACATCGGCTGGGCTGGCGGTGTTGACCGCGGTGACTGTATATCCCGAGATTGACGAGCCGCCGTTGCTGCCCGGAGGGGTCCAGGCGACGCTGGCCGTGGTGTTGCCGGGCGCTGCCACCCCGATCGTGGGTGCACTGGGGACCGTGACGAGGGTGCCCGGGACGACGATCTGCGCCGCCGACGGCTGGCTCGTACCCAACGAGTTGGAGGCCGTGACCGTGATCGAATAACTCCGGCCGGCTGTCAGGCCGGTGACGGTCCCGTTCGTGGCGGGGGCGGCCACCGGCGTAGTCGTCGTGGTGCCGGTGGCGACATCCTGGCTGAGGATGGAGTAGCCGGTGATCGCCGAGCCGCCACTATCCGGCGCGGTCCACGACACGCCGACCGACGTTGCCCCGCTCGTCAGGGACACGGCGCTTGGCACGGCCGGGGGTCCAGCCGGCAGCACGTTCCACGCCGCGGCGGTGGCTTGATCCAGAGTGAAGTCCTTGATCCCGTCGGTGCCGAACTGGTCCCACCAGTTGGCGAAGGGCACGTGGTAGGAGGCGGCCTGAACGGCGACGCCGTGCGCCCAAGCGGCCCGGTCAGCCGCAGTTCCGACAATGTAGGAACCCACCTCCGCCATAGCCCACGGCAGACCGGTGGAAGCCGAGACCGCCACCATCGGCGCGACGAACTTCACCGGGTCGGTGTAGGTCGGTGACGCCTTCTTCACGCTTCCGTTGTACGCGTCGAAAGCCAGCAGGTCGACGTCTCCCTGGGGATACCACCAGTGCCAGTCCCAGCCGGAATTCGGGTTGAGGGACCACTTGAGCAAGATCAGCGTCGGTATGCAGCCGGCGGCGCGAATCGCCGGCGCGTACTGATGCCAGGACGCCCGATAGGCAGCCTGCTGCGTGGGAGTGGTGAAGTTGTCCTCCGGCTCGTGCCAGTAGGTCGCGTAGCATTTCATCGTCGAGGGATGGCCGGCCAGAAAGGTCTGGATTTGAGCCGGGGTCCCGCTTTCGAAGGAGACGACCGCGGTGCCGTTGGCCGGGATGCTGTTCAGCAGTGCCGAATTTGACCACAATGCCGGCGTGCCGTTGAAGAAGACGCGGACGGAAGTGAGGGGCCGGCCCATCAGGCCGGAGATGCGCGCGACGTCGTCGGGGCTGTTGATCGAAGACCCGAAGCGCGACACGGGGGTGGTCGCAGTCGCCGCCGATGCCGACGGTGCTGACCCGGGGAGGGCGAGGCCGGTCGCCGCGACGGCGGCGGTGATGACGCAGGAGGACAGGCGGCGGGAGAGTTTCATGCCGCATCAGTCGACGGTCGGCCGGCCTCCCTTTAAGGATTGTCACCCGAACGCAGCAACCGCATTCTTGCCTCCGCCGGCGG
>JAABUL010003575.1_pt1 | contig 22777 bp, 22 predicted proteins | sample 5559151 | NCBI WGS metagenome assembly JAABUL01 (sample SAMN10711876, study PRJNA513368) | rock metagenome | isolation source: Antarctica rocks | place: Antarctica: Victoria Land, Pudding Butte sud | reverse complement strand
TGTGGGCCGGGACCACTTTTTGCATGTCGCCCCCAGGGGAGGACATCATTAAAGTCCCGCGCGCCCTGGTCGACCACCTCAGCGAGATGCTCTGTTATGCGGCCTAAACGGCCAAAGTCTAGCTCAGGGCTATCAAAAAATAAAGTTGTCATATTAGGCGGTGTGGGGGAGGATGGTGTAGTTCCACTCGCCGTGGAACACATCCGGCTGTAGGTGCATCGAGGCCATCTCCTCCTTGGTCGGCTTGACGCCCGTGAGGTAGCTGTTGGTGCCGAGGCGGCTCTCGACGGTCAGGCCGGTGTCTGTGGTGGTGGCGGCGATCAGGCTCAAGATCACGGCGTAGCTGACCAAGGGCTGGCCCCGCCAATTCTGGGTGATGAAGGAGAACAGGCGATGCTCGATCTTGTTCCACTTGCGCGTGCCCGGCGGGAAATGGCACACGCTGATCTCCAGGCCAGTCTCGTCGGCCAGGCGCTGCAACTCCCACTTCCACAGGTGCGTGCGCGACCCGTTGCTGCCGCCGCCATCAGCCGTGATCAGCAGCCGGTGTGCGTGGGGGTAGCGCGCCCGCCCCGCGTCGTGCCACCACCGCCGGATGCTCTCCACCGCGAACGCGGCCGTATCGTGGTCGATCCCGACGTTGACCCAGCCCGCGTTGGCGGCCAGATCGTACACGCCGTAGGGCGTCACCCGTCCCAGCCCTGGGATGGGGAAGTCATGCATCCGCACCTCCTCTGGCTGGTCCTTGGGCTGCCACTCCCGCCCGCCGTTCTTAAAGTCGCCGACCAGTTCCTTCTTCTTGGCGTCGACCGAGACCACGGGGTCGCCCGCCGCCAGGGACGCCTCCGCCGCCTGGTTGATGTGCGCGAACTGGGCGTCGCGGTCGGGGTGGCTCTCCCCCTCGCGCGTCTTGCGGTTGCCTTGCAGGCTGTAGCGCGCCGCGTGCAGCGTGTCGGCGACCCATTGGTAGCTCACCTGATGCCCCTGGGCGCGCAACTCGGCGGCCAGTTTGCGCAGGCTCTTGCTCGTCCAGCGCAGCGGCGACTCCGGGTCCCCGCGCGTCGTCGGCTCGATCAATCGCTCCAGATCGGCCCGCACGTCCGGGTCTTTCGCCGCTGTCGTCTTGCGCCCGCCCCCCGGCCGCCGGATGCGTCCCGCCGCGGCGACCGGGACTGTCCCGCTGAGTTCTGTGATGCCCCCCTGGATCACTTTGCGCGACAGGCCGGTCGCCCGCGCCACCGCGCTGATCCCGCCCCAGCCGATGACCAGCGCCTCGGACGCCGCCACCGCGCGCCGTCCCCGTTCGTCCAACGTCCCTGCCACGCGCGTACCGCTCGGTGAGTGCCACGTCGTCCTGCTTAGTCCTACCGTCAGTATACGGCTGACAGGCTTACATGACTACTTTATTTTCTGATAAACCCTCAGGTCTACGTTGGACGTCATCGCGCGTCTCCTGTGCTGTGGTGGGTGATGCTCCACAGTATGGCCTATCGCGCGATGACTTTCAACGTCCGTGACCCTCCCCACGGATTTTGGTCACACTCGAATCACTTTCAGGCACCTCAGCAGAACCCAACGGAACCAACAAGGGAAGCACTGGTAGGGCGACAGGCGCGTATTGATGGCATCGTGAAGGCGTGATGCTCACGTAGCGGCCAGCACAGGTTTACGCAGGCTCGAAGATGATATCTTGCGCGCCTTCCCATCCCACCAACCGCCCCAACTCTTTGAGCTGTTCGCGGCCCTCCATGATGGTCAGGAAATGGTTGCCGGCCAGTTGGCCCATCTTGCTGGCGAATAGGGTACCGCCATAGGGGAATAGGATCTCGGTCTCGCTATAGCCGCCGGGATAGAGCAAGATGTCGCCAGGCGCGGGGTGACTGGTGTGGTTCTCGAAGCCGACGCCTGTTTCGAGCGCGCCCAGCGGTATCCACGCCGCCTCGCCGCTCCAGCGCGCCTGGATGATCTTCTGACGGAACGGTAGGAGCTTGACGAACGCGGCGCAGGTGCGCGGCGCGGCGTCTTCCTCCATACGGGCCGTGAACGCCAGCGGTCCGGCGGTGATACGCAGCATCGTCATAGAACGTCATCCCCTCTAACTACTGATTACTGATTACCGATTACTGGCCGGTCAAGGCGCGCAGCACGCGCTCAGGCGTCATCGGCTGGTCGATGACCCAGGCGCCGGTGGCGTCGTGAATGGCGGCGGCGATGGCCGGGGTAATCGGCACGAGCGGCATCTCGGCGACGCCGCGCGCGCCGAACGGACCATTGGGGTCGGCCAACTCCAACACGACGGGCATGACCTCGGGCATGTCCAGCACCGTCGGCAACAGGTACGTGCTCAGATGCGGCGTCAGGATGCGCCCATTCCGCGTCTTCAAATCTTCGAGCAGGGCGTATCCGATGCCCTGAGCGACACAGCCTTCGATCTGCCCTTCGACCTGCTGCCGGTTGATGGCCTTACCCACGTCATGCACGCTGATGACGCTCAGCGCCCGCACCTGCCCGGTCAGGGTGTTGACCTCGACCTCGACCGCTTGCGCCACGTAGCCATAGGCATAGTTAGGGCGTGCGGCTCCCGTCACGGGGTCTAGCGAGGTGGTCGTGGGCGGACGGTATTGCACGGTGGCCCGGACGTGCTGGTCGTCCGTGCGGGCCCACTCCTCTAGCGCCTCGGCGGTAGCGTCGTGTACGGCACGGCCGGCCATCAAGGTCAACCGCGAGGCCGAGGCACTGCCCGCGTTGGGCGCCTCGGCGCTGTCGTCGCAGACCATCTCGACCGCTTCCGGCGGTAGCTGGAGCATGTGCGCCGCGATCTGACGCAGCGCCAGGTGCGAGCCCTGGCCTACGTCGGCCGCGCCAACGCGCACGCGCGCTCGCTCGACCTCGCCACGCCCAAACAGCTCGACCGTCGCCGTCGACTGCTCGGGGAAGCCGAATGAGTAGCCAATGTTCTTGATGCCACAGGCGATGCCGATACCACGCTGGATGTGCGGGGCGCGGCTCTCATCCCCTGCGGCCCTCACCCCCGTCCCATGGCTAACTGGCCCCCCGATCCCTAGCCGCGGGATCGCCGGTCCAGCGCGCTCTCCCTGACGCGGGAGAGGGGAGGCGCCTCCCACCATGTCGGCGCAATTTCCCCCCCTTGCCCTTTGAGGGGGAGTCGGTTGGGCTGGCGACTCCGCGGAGTCGCCAGCCCAATCCGCGTGGGGCGGGGGTGAGGGCGGCTGCTCCCCCTCACCCACGGTTAGGGAGAGGGGGGTAGGGGGGTGAGGGACATACCCCAGCCGCGCGCGGGCCTCCTCCACACAACGATCCAGCACCACGCGCGCGCTGACCCCGGTGGGCAGCGTGTCCCCGGTCGGCTCGACGCTACCCTCCCGGTAGAGGTTGCGCCGCCGCATGTCCACGGGATCGAGTCCTAGCGCGTGGGCCAGCCGCGTGACCATGACCTCGCTGGCGAACTGGGCTTGCGGCGCGCCGAACCCGCGAAAGGCCCCACTCGGCACGTTGTTGGTGTAGACCGCGTAGCCGTCGACGTGGATATGGGGGACCTCATAGGCCCCCGTGGCGAAGAGCGCCGCGACCTTGATGACCTCGGCGCTGGTCGAGGCGTAGGCGCCGCCGTCGGCGACCACCGTGGACTCCACCGCCGTGATACAACCGTCGTGCGTGGCGCCCCAGCGGCAGCGCACCGTCATGGGGTGCCGCTTGTGGTGGGCGATAATGGACTCCTCACGGTCCCACACGAGCGCGACTGAGCGCTTGAGTCTCCAGGCCGACAGGGCCAGCAAGTGCTGGATGGATAGGTCCTCGCGCCCGCCGAAGGCCCCGCCGATGGCGGCGTAACGCACGATGACCTCATCGTCCGGCACGCGTAACATAGCCGCGATCTGGCGGCGGTCCTCATGTAGCCACTGCCCCGCCGTCTCGACCACCACGCGGCCCGACTCGTCTATATGGGCGACACCGGCTTCGGGCTGCAAGAAGGCGTGCTCCTGCCACGAGGTGGTGAACGCGCCGTCGAGCACGATGTCGGCCGTGGCGAGCGCCCGCGCGGTGTCGCCCTTGCGGATGGGGACGTGCAGCAGCAGGTTGGTCCCGCGCTCCTCGTGCACCAGCGGCGCGTCGGGCTCCAGCGCGGCGCGCGGATTAGTGACAGTGGGCAGGTCTTCATAGTCGACGACGACGAGCGCGGCGCCTGCGGCGGCCGCTTCGGCGCTCTCGGCGGCGACGAGCGCGACTTTGTCGCCCTCGAAACGCACGCGATCCTCGCACAGCACCGGTTGGTCGTCGTCGATCAGCCCATGGCGGTTGTACGGTACGTCAGCGGCGGTGAACACGGCGACGACACCAGGATAGGCCAGCGCATGACTCGTGTCGATGGCGCGGATACGGGCATGGGCGCGCCGCGCGAACACGACTTTGAGGCGCAGCATACCGGGCCGCACGAGATCGCCGGGATAGGCCGTGGCGCCCGTCACCTTGCCCAGGGCGTCGGGCCGTCGCAGTGAGGCGCCGATAGCCGGGCCTTCAACAATCATCAAGCGCCTCCCGGCGGATGCCCGTTACTTCTTTGCGCGGCGTCTGACGCATCTAGGCTCCCAGCGGTGCTGGCGGCCAGAACGGCGTCGAGGATTTTGCCGTAGCCGGTACAGCGGCAGAGGTTCCCGCTCAAGGCCATGCGCACCGCGTCGAGGTCGGGCCGGGCGCGCTCCTCTAGCAGCTTGGCGCCGGCCATGAGCATGCCGGGGATGCAGTAGCCGCACTGCACCGCGCCGTGCGCGATGAACGCCTCTTGCAGCGGGTGCAGTTGCTCGCCCCCCGCCACCGCCAGCCCTTCGATCGTCGTCACCACGCCGCCGTGCGCTTGTGGCGCCGGCACGAGGCACGCCATCACTGCCTGACCATTGAGCCAGACGGTACAGGCGCCGCACTCACCTTCGGCGCAGCCCTCTTTCGTGCCGGTCAGGCCTGCGTCCTCACGCAGGGCGTCGAGCAGCGACTTGCGGTGGGCGCCCGCGAGGCGATACGCCCGACCATTGATCGTAGCGGCGATGATATCCTCGAAAGGCTGGCGCGCGGGGGTAGTCACATCAGCCTCAAGCAGCACAGGTGTAGCGGCCAACCCGTCGCGCGCTGTCTCGTCCACGTCATCGGCGACCAGGCGGCGCAAGCCGTCCGCGACGAGGGCAGTGAGGGTGGCATGGCGATAGACGGCCGACGCGCGCACATCGTCGATCGGGGCGACAGCGGCGGCGGCGAGCCGTCCAGCCTCGGCGCAGACCTCGTCATTCAGGGCCTTACCACGCACGTACGCCTCGGCGTCCATGGCCCGCACGATCGTCGGCGCGACACAGCCCAATGCGATGCGCGCGTCGCGCACGCTCGGGCCGTCGAACGTGAGCGCGTAGGCGACGTTGACGACCGAGATGGCCTGGGCGCGCCGCAGCCCGAGCTTGACGAACAACCCGCGCTGGTTCTCCGCTAGACGGGGCGCGCGGATTTCACGCACCAACTCGTCGGGCGCCAGGTCGGTGCGCCGGACGCCGTGGTAGAAGTCGCGCAGCGGCACGACACGCTCGCCCGCGCTGCTGGACAGCACGAGCGCGGCGTCAAGGGCCACGAGCGGCGTGATCGTATCGTTGGCGGGCGAGGCGGTGACGAGGTTGCCGACCACCGTGGCGCGCGCGCGGATCTGCGGCGCGCCGACCTCCCAGCACGCCTGCGCCAGCGGGCGCGCGGCGCGCCGACAGTCGGGCGAGGCGAGGACATCGTTGTGCGTGGCGAGCGCGCCGAGGCGGATCGCGTCGCCCTCAACACGCACGTACTTGAGCTCATGTAGACGGCTGACGTCGATCAGCGTCGTCGTGGGGCGCACGCCGCGCGAGAGCTCGACTAGCACATCGGTCCCCCCCGCGACGATGCGCGCCCCTCCGGCATGACGCGCCAGTAGATCGAGCGCCTCGCCAAGGCTGGCCGGCTGGAGATAGTTTTGCCACATAATACTTTAGTTTTCCGCCAGCAAAGCGAGGAACGCTTGGGCCGTAATATATTCAATGCCTTGGTAGACGCGTCGTCCGTCCTGCTGACGCGGCGGGTAATCGTGGGTGTTGTCCGAAACGACGCACTGCGCGCCGCCTACGACAACGGCGGCCCAGATTGGCTGGTCCCATCGGTCCGTCAGGCTATCCCAGGCTGAGGGATAGGGCCGTGTCGAATCAACGAGTTCAAATGTCGCTAGCAGGATATCCATCATAGCCTTGGCCGACGCGGAGCAACGGTCACGGTTGGGCTGGGAAAGATCCCGGTCTGTGCGATCGATCCACCGCCAGGTCAGGACGCGGTTGAGTTCGGCGATGATCCAGGGTGACCACAGGGCGGTAAACGCGCCGGCCTCGGCGAGATTCTGCAGGTCGCGGCGCTGCCGAGCGCCGACGAGCGCACTTGTGTCAATAACGGCACGAAGGGGCATGGGGCGCTTGCCTTACCGCTGCCACGGCAATGTGCCAGGTCGAGACGCGGACAAGCTGTCCATTTCCTCTTGCGTTAGGCCCTCTGGCCCAAAGCCTTCGGTCTCATCGTGCAGTCGATCGGCGGCACGGATCATACGCACCCGGTCATCATCCTTGATCCGCTCGATTTCAGATAATGGGATGAGGATGCGCTCGTTCCGCTTGACGCCGTGGATATACCCGCTCTTGCACCAGTATTTGACCGTGTTGACGGACCGCACGCCGAGGGCGGCGGCGGCCTGCGTCGTCGTCAATAGGTCGTGAGGCGTCGACTCCGCTAACGCATGCTTCAGCCGCGCGGCCGCCGCCCGGACGTTCGCGTCCGGGGCCTGTAAGGCCTCCAGTAACGCGAGGGACGCCTCCAGATCCTCGCGATCCACGACGGCGAGGCTCATGTAGCGCTCCTTATCGTTATCATCGTTATCGTCCATGCTGCTCTCTTTTCAGAGAGCATACCTTTCCTTTCCTTATAATATACTACCCGATGGCAGTCGCGCCAGGATGCCTGTGAGCAGCGGGTGCGCCACAGCAAAGTTCCCTAGGCGGAGCGGGGCAGGAGCAGCGGACGTTGCGCGGGCGTCGGTCGCGGACGGGGACGCGGCGCGGCGGCGTGCGCGGCCACATGCGGCGACCGTGCGGGGACGGCGGGTGCCGCCGGGGCAGCGGGACGCGTCACCGAGGTCGTCACCACCGGGGGGGCCGGAGGGGGAGCGGTTGCGGCTGGTTGCCGATCAGGGTGCGTCTGCCAGAAGGCCGCCCAGCGCCCCGAGCGCTGCACGGCGCGCAGACTGGCGATGGCTTGACGGCCGGAGACACCCCCGCGCATGCCGGCCTGTTTGAGGCGCGCTTCGACCAGGCACGTGCAGGCGCTCTCCACGGCCCCCGATCCAATGGGCAACGGCCGGGCGACGAAGCGCGGATAGTCCATGCGCGCCACGTTGCGGGTAAAGTAGGTCTGGGCGTCGTCGATGGCCTGCGCGGCTTCTGCCGTCGTCGGCTCCAGCGTCGTGAGCGCCGCGCGCACGGGGGCCGCGCCGTGCAGGTAGAGCTGATCCTTGAGCGGCTCGACCCACGCCGCCGCCCGTAGATTCCCCGCGCCATAGAGCGCGTTGCCCACCGCCCAGAGATAGCCGTAGGCGTGGTAGATGTCCACGATCTCCACCACCTCCACACGGGGCAGGCCCAGGAAGGGGCGCGCCCGGTCCCAGATCCAGCGCGCCCCATCGCCCAGCACGACCACGGTGCGCACCGCTGGCGTGCCCAGGCCCAGGCCCCGTCGCAGGGCCTCCACGTAGACCCGCCACCAGAAGGCCTCGGCATCCTCGCCGCCCACCCCATAGCGCGCGGACCCCCACGCCAGGGTGGCGCGTCCGTGCGTCGGGTCGATGCGCAGCGCGGGGCCAAGGGGGGGCCAGTGTGCCTACCTTCATCTCGTGCCACCCCGCCTCCTGATGCACCAGCACCCCATCGACCTCCACCACCAGGATGGTGGTGTCGTTCGCCCGCTCCATCTCGTCCGCTGTCCAGACCGGCTGGCCCTGCCGGGCGCGCGTGATCGCCGCCTGTGTCTGTGCCTCAGCCACCGCCCCGATCCGCGCGGCCAGCCGCCATGCCGTCTCGTCGTTCAGCGTGGCGCCGCGCGCCTCCTGCACCTGCTCTACCGCTGGCGTGAAGGTCGCGTCCACCGCCACCCCTGGGCACTGGCCCCTCTCCGCTGCGCTCCGACGGTCCAGGCCAGCCACCACCCGCGTCAACCCCGGCGACACGTCTCCCGGTCCCAGGCCCAACGCCGCGTCCAGCGGCGCTTCGCCCCGCTTACAGGCCGCGCACCAATAGTAGGGGCGGCGCAGCGTATAATCGCCCACCAGACCGACGAGCGGGCGGGGGCGCTCCCGCCGCTTCAGGGCGCCTTTGCACCCCGCGCAGCGCGCCGGACGCGGCAACCCCTGGGCCTGCGCGGTCGCCACCCGCTCCACCAGCCCGCCCAGGATCACGCGGCCTACCTGTTGGACCCGCTGCTCCAGTGTCGCCAGGTCCGCCGTCAACAACTCTGGCATCACGGCCTCCAGCGCCTCACCCACCAACACCTGCATTTCCTGTATGATGGCGCTGGACAGCTCTGTTCTGTCCATGTATCCCCTCCGAGAGGCCGTTGTGGAGATGTGCTCGCATCTCCGCCCCTCGGTAGGGTACCGCCTGCAGCACGGCGGGAACTTTGCTGTGGCGCCCCCTTGAGTCAAGGGGGCGCCACAGGTAGCGTTGGGTTGTCACCGCGCGGGTTTAGCGGGTTTCCTACAAGAGGCTGGACCCCGAGGCGACGTAGCAGCGCGCGTCGAAGAAGGGCGCCGTCGAGAGGAATGTCTCGACGTAAACGATGCGGAAGCCCGCGACGAGCAGCGGTGCCAGGGCGGGGTGCGGGCCGGGCAAATCGATGCGCAACACCTCCGCGCGCTTACTCGCCCAATCGACAGCAGCGACCACACAGGCGACAGCATTCTCCGGCGTGCAGGCGCCAATCGGCCCCACCGTACACGCCTGGGGATAATACAACGTCCCGCCACCCAGCCGCGCGTAGCCATAGCCCACGACCTCGCCCCGCCGCCGGAACCATAGCGCGACCCCGCGCTGCTCGCGCGTCCAGTAGTCATACTCCTCTGGACGCGGCCGCCCACCGATCTCTGTATCCCAACGAACTAGCATGGGGTCGTCCGCCCGCGCCTCGACCATGTCGATGTCGGTGTCCGGGAGATCGCCGATTGGTCCGTTCAGCCGCAGATTGATGTGCGGCCAGCGCGGCTGCATGCCGGAGCGGACATAGAGAGCCAGCGCGCGCGGATCGGTGGAACTACAGGTGCAGTGGACGCGCCCATCCGCGGGCAGAACATACCGCAGCAACGTCTGGCCGAGACCATCCGACTGCGCGGTAGGGCGCACGAATAGGTCAGTCAAGTACCTCACGCCGCCCCGCGCGATGCTACCCGCGAACGCCACGACCTGGCCGTCGCGCTCCGCCACGTACATCGTCCCGGTCCCTAACACATGACGGAAATAGGCCATCAGTCCGGCGTCCGGCGGCAGAGGGCCGGACGCCTCTCCAACCTCGTTCTCGTAGAAGATATCGTAGACGTGCGCTAGTGCAGGATTAAGGAGCTTCCTTTGCATGCCGACGCGCAACCGACCGCAGTCGGCCGGTAGTTTGCCATGCGACCGCAGTCGCAGGCTTTGCCCGCTGCAAACAGACCGCCTTAAGCCGACACTAGGTCGTCCTCGCGCGGGTCGAAAAGCCGTCATTTATGATCCCTGTCCGGTTGTCGTGGGCGTCAGCAGACACCCGATCGGCTCCGACACGACCGCGCCATCGCGATAGACCGTCACGCCGCGCACGAGCGTGCGCGCGACGTGTCCCCGCAGCAGGCGCCCGACGTAGGGGCTGTGTCGATGCCGATAGTGCAAATCGCCCTCGTGCAGGACGGCGCTGTGCGCCAGGTCGACGAGCGCGAGGTCGGCGTCGGCGCCGACGATGAGGCCGCCCTTGGCCGGCGCCAGCCCAAAGCGCGCCGCGACGTAGCCCGAGGTCACCGCCGCGATCGTCTCCAGCGGCAGTCCGCGCCGCTCGTGGCCTTCGGTCAAAAGTAGTTGCAAGGTGGATTGGCAGCCCGACACGCCGCCCCACATCCTGAAGAAATCGTCGCCGGCCTTGAGATCCGCCGGGGCCGGCGAGTGGTCGGAGGCGACCATGGGCAGGTCACCAGCGAACAGCGCCCGCCACAGCGCCTCGACCTCCACGCGCGGACGCAGTGGCGGCGCGCACTTGGCGACCGCGCCTAACTCCTCCAGGTCGTCGTCGGTCAGAACGAGATAGTGCGGGCAGGTCTCGCAGCTCACGTCCACGCCGCGCGCCCGCGCCGCCGCCACCAGCGCGACCCCGCGTCCCGTGCTGACGTGCACGACATGCAGCCGGCAGCCCGTGTCTTCGGCGAACGTGATTGCCCGCGTGATGGCTTCGAGTTCAGCCACGATCGGACGCGAGGCCAGGTAGTCGCGCGCCGACGCGCGACCCGCGGCGACGGCGCGCCACCCCAGGCCGCTCGTGATGGTATCGTTCTCGGCGTGAACCGCGACGGGCAGGCCCAGCCGCGCCGCGTGCGCCATGCCCTCGTAGAGGGTCAGGTCGTCCGCGGCCGGGAAGTCGGCGATGCCGCTGTTCGACATGAACGCCTTGAAGCCCACGACGCCGCACGCGGCGAGATCGTCGAGGTACACGAGATTGCCCGGCACGAGGCCGCCCCACAAGGCGAAGTCGACCAGCGAGGAGGCGCGGGCGGCCGCGTGCTTGAGCCGGAAGCTCTCCGCGTCAAGCGTCGGCGGATGGGCGTTGAGCGGCATATCGCAGTAGGCCGTGGCCCCGCCGGCGGCCAGCGCCCGCGTGCCGGTGGCGAAACCTTCCCATGCGGCGCGTCCCGGTTCGTTGAAATGCACATGCGCGTCGATGGCGCCGGGGAAGATGTGCAGCCCCGCCGCGTCGATCTCCGCGCGGCTCGGCCCCGCCAATTCCGGCCCCACCGCGACGATGCGCCCGTCGGCGACGGCAATATCGCCGCGCTCGGCGGCGTCGGGCGTAACGAGCGCGCCACCGCGCACGATCAGGTCGTAGAGGCTCATGGATGCAACGCCCGCACAAATCCGTCCAGCACGTCGATGGCGACCGCGACGTCTTCTACCGCGACCGACTCGGCCGGATTGTGGCTAACTCCTCCCTCACAACGCACGAACAGCATCACCACGGGGGCCAGGGCGGACATGACGACGGCGTCGTGCCCGGCGCCACTGGGCAGCGTGATCACCTCGTAGCCCTGCGCCTCGATCGCGCGCGATAACGCCGCGCCGAGGTCGGGAGAACAGGGGACGGTCGCGCTCTCCTGCACAGGTTGCCACTCGACGACGACGCCGCGCCACGCGCCAATCGCCGTAGCATTATTATGTAAATCACGGCAAGCCGTATCGCGCGCCGCGTCGTCCAGGTGGCGCACGTCCAGGCTGAGCGTCGCCCGGCCGGGTATGACGTTGCTCGCCCCCGGCGCCACTGTCAATTGTCCCACCGTGGCGACCAGCCCGCTCTCACGCCGCGCCAGCCCCTCGACCGTGAGCGTGAACTCGGCCGCCGCGCACAGGGCGTCATGGCGCAGGTCCATCGGAACCGTGCCGGCGTGGCCGGCCTGCCCCGTGAACGCGACGTCGTAGCGGCTTTGCCCCATGATGACCGAGACCACGCCGACCGGCAACCCGCGCCGCTCCAGCACGGGTCCCTGCTCGATGTGGGCCTCACAGTAGGCTAGCACCGTCTCCGGGTCACGCCTCTCACGCGCGATAGCCGCGGGGTCGCCGTCAAAGGCGCGGATGGCCTCATCCATCGTGACGCCGTCCTCATCTACGCGAGACAGGTCGCGGGGATCGAACAGGCCGGCGAGGGCGCGGCTGCCGAGGTAGCTCGTGTGGTAGCGCAAGCCCTCCTCGTCGGCGAAGGCGACCACCTCCAGCGCGAAGGGTAACCGCTCATCGCGCGCGTGCAGACGCCCGACCAGGGCTAACGCCACGAGTACGCCGAGGGGTCCGTCGTACCTACCGGCGTCGCGCACCGTGTCCAGGTGTGAGCCCAACAGCAACGTCTTAGCCCCGATATCACGCGCCTCGTAGCGCCCGATCAGGTTGCCGACGCTGTCCTGGCGCACCGCCATGCCGGCGTCGCGCATCCAGCCGGCCACCGCCGCGTTAGTTGCGCGCATCGCGGACGTGGCGAAACGCCGCGTCAGCCGATCGGGCTCCTCGCTGATACGGCCCAGAATGTCGCAACGGTCCATGACGCGGCGGGCGTTGGTCAACTCAGTCATGCCCCAAACATATTACTCAAACGGCGGCCTTCGCGCCTTGCGGCACGCGCGTCAGATCGACATCGCGACCGTCCGGCAACGTGGCGCACAACCGCAACTGACCACCGAGAGCGGCGACGTAGTCGCCGACCGTCGAGAGACGTACATCCGTTTCGCTCTCAATCTGCGACACCCAACTCTGCGTCACGCCGAGGCGCTCAGCCAGTTGCTCCTGCGTTAGTCCGGCTTGGCGGCGCAACTCGGGCAACCACACACCGGTACTGATGGCCGTACTGAACCCTTGTTCCAACGCTGGATTACCTTGACGTCGCGTCTCACTCCATGTGCGGCGCTCACTCATAGTAGGCTCTCTTCATGATACATTCAACTCCCCCGGTACGTGCTGTACGCCCACGGCGAGGCGAGTAGCGGCACATGGTAGCGCGCCGCCGCGTCGGCGATCCCGAAGCGGATCGGGATGCGGTCGAGGAAAGGCGGTTCGTCGGACACTGATTCTTGCGCGGCGAAGTAGTCGCCGACCAGGAAGACCACTTCGTAGACGCCCACCTCCAGCTCGTCGCCAGTCAACAGTGGCGCGTCGGTGCGCCCGTCCGCGTTGGTACGCGCCGTCTTGAGCAACTCCGGTTGGCCGTCATCGCCGTGGAGGCGCCATAGCTCGATCACGACGCCCGCGGCGGGCCGCCCCCGCGCCACGTCGAGCACATGTGTGGTCAAGCGGCCCATCAGGCGTCCCTCCGCAACGTGAGGTTGATCGTGCCGTAGGCCGGGAACGGGTCGCTATAGACCTTGACCCTGGGGTCCTGCTCCGACACGACGACGGGGTCCCAGGTGCGGTTCTGGGCGTTGAAAGAGACCGAGGCCATGCCGGGAAAGCGCGCCAGCAGCCGCGTCCCTATCTCATAGACGAGGTGCTGGATCGACTCGCTCACGAAAGAGTGGAAGACGGTCGCCGCGAGGTCGCGCACTTGCTCGGACGGGATGTAGCGCGCGGGCTCGCCCGACAGCAGATCGTCGGTATCGCCGTAGGTCCAGTGCACGTCGAGGTGGATGTAGAGCGGGCGATCACCGCGCTCGGGCAACGTGGTGTAACCGTCGCGCACGAAGCGCGTGAAGGCGCTCCCCGTCACTTTGACGAGTTGCATATCGACGCGTCCGCAGCGGTGGTCGGTGACGGCGATAACATCGCCCTGGATGTCCAGCGCCAGTGCGCACAACGCGCGGTCGCCGTGCGATGAGCTGAACAACACTGGACTGTCGGCGAACGCGGCGCCATCGTCGTCGGGGACGCGCGCGGGCAGGAACGGCCTCTCGTGACCAGTGACGCGCAGCGCCTGCATGTGTGGATACGTGGTCAAGAGCCCACGGCCAAGGTCATGGAGATAGCCCTCCAACGTCGCGCCGTCGTAGGCGAGCGCCTGTCGCAGCACGAAATTCTTCATCGAGTCGGTGGCGACCACGGCGCTGTTGTCACCTTCAGTATAGGCCGGCAGCACGTTGCGCCCGAAGACCTCGACGTCCACCTCCAGCGCGAAGAGCGTATTATCCCGTCCCGTAAACGGTGATTCGGGGATAGGGCGAACCGCAGTAAGCGGCCGCGCGTAGACGCGGTAGAGCGGCACGCGCGCTTTGCCATAACTGATGTCGGCGTCCATTAGTCGTTCCCACCTCCGTAAGCCCGCGACTAAAGTCGCATGGCAGACCACGGACACTGAAGTGTCTCACCAATCGAGGATAGCGCCAGGTTCAAGCGCCTGTAGTCGGCGCGGTTTGCCATGCGGCATCAGTCGCGGCCTCCATTGTCCCATTGTACGCGGTCCAACAGCCGCAACCACGCGATCTTGGCGACCTCGCTGAGCGCCGTCGTAATCTCCCCTTCACGCGTGTGGCCGAGGCGCGCGTTGAAGCCGGCCAGGATTCCCTCTTTTTTGTTTTCGCGCACGCAGATAACGAACGGGAAACCGAAGCGTTCGTGGTAGGCCGCGTTCAGCTGGGTAAACGCCGCAACCTCCGCAGGAGATAGGCGGTCGAGCCCGGCCGACGCCTGTTCCCCCGTTGACTCGGGTGTGAGCGCCCCGGCGAGGGCCGCGCGCCCGACCAAATCGGGGTGCGCCCGGATCAACTCCACTTGAAGCTCGACCGGCGCCGCGTCCATGACGGCGCGCAGTCGCTCGTGCAGGCGCATAAGATCCGCGAAAGGGCGCTCTTCCCAGGCCCGTTCGACGATCCAGGGCGGCCCCTCGAACACCGGCCCTAGCGCCGCCACGAAGCTGGCGCGGTCGAGGGCGTTTATCTCATCAATCGTTAGTCGCGAGGCGGGCATGGATGCTCCTTATGGCGGCACTGGGTGGCCGCGGCGCGTACGGCTTCTACTAAAGTCTTTTTCTACAAGTTAAGGATTTTAAGCCGTTGTCAAGGGCCTTTTTGCAGCTTTTGAGCCAAACTAGCGCCTTTCACGTTGCGCAAACGCATGAGGCATATGGTGAAGCGACAGCCTTGTGTGGGAGCAATGGGCTCATGGAAGCACGGCGTCTTGCTGCTACGCGCCCTTTGCCACTCCTCGCGGCGGAAATGTGGGTACTTGACATGTGGCTCAGAACCTTAACTTGTAGGCAATATACTAAAGTATAGACTCCACTGGCGCCGAGCGGTCGCCCGTGTTGGCGACACCGATGGGGTGGCGCACGGTGACGAGCTTGGACCCATCGGGGAAGGCAGTGTGCATAGAATCGCTATCATCACGCCCCGCAACCCGGTATACTACGGCCAAGTCCGTCGCTACCACGTCACGACGCATGTGGCGCGTCTAATCTGGCGCACGCGCTGGGACAGAGACGCCCGGCGCCGGTTGTGGCTGGCGAAGTCGTTGGCCCGTTATCATCTTTGGGAGGTCGCCATGCTTCGTCGTCTCGCCCTGTCCGCCTTGCTCCTCACCGCCGTCGTCGCCCTGCCCCGCGCGTCCGCCGCGCGCGCGTCCGTCCACGCCGCCGCCATGACCAACGTCTCGTTCTCCCTGAACTGGCTGACCAACGTCGAGTTCGCCAGCATCTGGGTGGCGCAACAGAAGGGCTACTGGAAACAGGCCGGCCTCAACGTGACCGCCGAGCCCATCAACTTCAGCACACCCCCCGAAGTCAAAGTCGGGACCGGCAAGTTCATGTTCGGCTTCGAAGACGGCGCCGCGATCGTCATCGCGCGCGGCAACGGCATCCCCATCAAGGCCATCTGGCCCGAAGGCCAGCAATCGCCGTTCGCTTTCGCCACCATGCCCAAGAGCGGCATCACCACTGTTAAAGAATTCAAGGGCAAGCGCATCGGCTACCAGGAACACGAAAAATATGTACTCGAAACCATGCTCAACCACGCGGGCATGACACTGGCCGACGTCACGCCACAGTTGGTACAGTTCGACCCCATCGTGCTGTTGACCGGCAAAGTGGACGCCTCATTAGTCTACATCAGTAACGAGCCGATCCAAATCGCCCAAAAGGACCATATCAACGTCAATATTATCCCGGCCAGCAAGTATGGCTACGACTTCTATAGCGACGTACTCTTCACGGCCGACAGCACCATCAAATCCAACCCCGCCCTGGTGCGCAAGGTCGTGAGCGTGCTCGACCGCGGCTGGCGCTACGCCATAGCTCATCCCACGGAAACAGCGCGCATCGTGGTCCCCGTGCTCGACAAGACCGACTCCGTGGCGCAGCAGACGGACGAAATGCGCGCGCTGACGTCGCTGTCGTCGACGCCGCAGGCCGCGCTTGGCAGCATGACCGCCGCGAAATGGCAATATGGCATCAACCTGTTGGCGAAGTACAAGCAGATCAAGAGCGCCTTCCCGGCCAGCGATGCCTTCACGACGCAATTCCTCCCCCGCTAGCAGGGGCCATCTAGAATGGTTATGCGACTATGAGTAGCGCCATCTCCTGCGCCGGGCTGTCGTTCAGCTACCCCAACGGCGCGCGGGCGCTGCGGTCGATCGACCTGAGTGTGGCCGAGGGCGAGTTCGTGTCGCTCATCGGCCCCTCAGGCTGCGGTAAGTCGACGCTGCTGCGCCTGGTCGCCGATATCCTTCGTCCTGAGTCGGGCGAACTGACTATCGCGGGCGCGCCGCCGCGCACGGCGCGCGTCGCCCGCCGCATCGGCATGGTCTTCCAGGAACCGGCGCTGCTCTCCTGGCGGCGCGCCGGGCGTAACGTCGAACTGCCGCTGGAGATCGCGGGGCGCCGGGACGGAGTGGCGCGGCGGCGCGCGCGGGAGTTGCTAGCGCGCGTCGGGTTAGAGGACATGGCCGAACGCCTCCCGGCGCAACTCTCCGGCGGCCAGCGCCAGCGCGTGGCCTTGGCCCGCGCTCTAATCCAGGAGCCACAGGTGCTGCTGATGGACGAGCCGTTCGGCGCGCTTGACCAGATCACGCGTGACGAGATGAACCGCATGCTGCTGCGCGTGTGGGAGGCGACGCGCATCACGGTGTTGTTCGTGACGCACAGCATCGCCGAGGCCGTCTACCTCTCCGACCGCATCGCCGTGTTTACGCCGCGTCCGGGGCGTATCCATACCGTCCTCGACGTGCCGCTGCCCCGCCCGCGCCTCGCCGAGGTGCGGCGTGATCCAGCCTTCTTCGCGCTGGAGACGCGTGTGCTGGCCGCCCTCGACGGTCAAGACGATCAGACCGCACATGTGCCTCCGCACGACGAGGAGGCGCGGCCATGACCCTGGACGCGGGTCAACTCCAGGAAGACGCGGCGGCGCTACCGGACGTGTCGATACGCCGCCGACGGCTCGGTGGCGGCGGCATCCTTGGCGTCTTGCTGCCCATCCTGGCTATCGCCGCCATATTCGTACTGTGGCAGGCCCTCGTCGTGCTGTTCAACGTCCCCGCCTACGTCTTCCCGCGACTCGACGTGACGCTGGGCAGCCTGCGCGACCATTGGGGCGACATCTGGACGAACCTGCTCATGACCCTGACCGAGGCTGGCGTCGGCTTCGCCATCGGCAACACACTGGCCGTCATCGGCGCCACGGCCTTCGTCTACTCGCGTCCGGTCGAACGCACGCTCTTCCCAGTCGCGGTGCTGGTGCAAACCATCCCCATCGTGGTCTGGTCGCCCATCCTGGTGATCATGCTATCAGGGCTGTGGCCGCAGATCGTGGTGGCGATCCTGATCTCGTTCTTCCCGGCCCTGGTCAACATGGTGAGCGGCTTGCGCGCGGTCAGCCCGCTGGAGCTCGAGTTGTTCCACGTCCTGAACGCCTCGCGCTGGCAGGTCTACCGCAAGCTGCGCTGGCCCGCCTCGCTGCCCTACCTCTTCTCGTCGCTGCGCATCACCAGCACGCTCAGTTTAATCGGCGCTATCGTCGGCGAGTACGTCGCGGGCGGCGGCGGCGGAGTCGGCTACGAACTGATGTCGGCCAAGTCGAGCCTAGACACGGCGCTGGTCATGGCTATCACGCTGGTCGTTACGGTCACCGGCATCGCCGTATTCCTGGCCGTGGCCGGCCTCGAACGCCTGGCGCTATCCCGCCGCGGGCAGGGTGCCTGAAACAACTGAGCCTGTACAAAGGAAAGGAGGGTGGGATGGCGACGTTGCTGATCAAACACGCCGACCTGCTGGTGACGATGGACGACGCCGATACGCGCTACCAGGACGGCGCGCTCTTCACGCGCGACAACGCGATCGAGCGGGTCGGACCGGCGGACGAGTTGCCTATTGATGCGGACACCATCATAGACGCGCGCGGCATGATCGTCGTCCCCGGCCTCGTCAACACGCACCACCACTTCTACCAAACGCTCACGCGCGCCTTGCCCGCCGCGCAGGACGCCACGCTATTCAACTGGCTGCGCGTCCAGTACCCCATCTGGGCGGGACTCACCCCCGAGGCGATCTACGTCAGCGCCAAGACGGCCATCGCCGAACTGATGCTCTCCGGTTGTACCACGGCGAGCGACCACACCTACATCTGGCCCCACGGCGCGCGCCTAGACGACCAGATCCAAGCCGCCACGGAACTGGGCTTCCGCTTCCACGCCGCGCGCGGCTCCATGTCCGTCGGCGAGAGCAAGGGCGGCCTGCCGCCCGACAGCGTGGTCGAGGACGAAGAGGCGATCCTGCGCGACTCGCGGCGCCTCGTTGAGGCCTATCACGATCCTGCCCGCTACGCCATGACCCGCGTGGTGCTGGCCCCCTGCTCGCCCTTCTCGGTCTCATCCGACCTGATGCGCCAGAGCATAGAACTGGCGCGCGCGTACGGCGTGCACTCGCATACACACCTGGCCGAAACGCGCGACGAGGCGGACTACTGCGCGGCGCGCTTCGGGCGCACGCCGGTCGAGTTGGCCGAGGATCTCGGCTGGGTCGGGCCGGACGTGTGGCACGCGCACATGGTCCACCCCTCGCCCCACGAGGTAACGCGACTGGGCCGCACGCGCACGGGCGCGGCGCACTGCCCCACCTCGAACATGCGCTTGGGCTCTGGCGTCGCCCCCGTCGCGGCGCTGCGACGCGCCGGCGCGCGCATGGGGCTTGGCGTCGACGGTTCCGCCTCCAATGACGGCTCGCACTTGCTGGCCGAGGCGCGCCAGGCCCTGTTGCTGCAACGCGTCAGCGGTGGCCCGGCCGCGTTAACCATCCACGATGCGCTATGGTTGGCCACGCGCGGCGGCGCGGAAACGCTCGGCCGCGACGACATCGGCTACTTGGCGCCGGGCATGGCCGCCGACTTTGTCGGCTATCGCACTGACACCCTTGGCATGGCCGGCGCTGCCGTACACGATCCCTTGGGCGCGCTACTGCTGTGTCAACCGCCCAACGTAGACATCAGTGTGATCGACGGGCGCGTACGTGTGCGCGACGGCCGGTTGCTTGACGTCGACCTACCCGCGCTGGCCGCGCGCCACAACGACATCGCCCGCGCGTTAATGCGCGGGGAGCTATAGCGATAGCAAGCTATAGCGCGTGCGCCGTCTCGTGGAACGCGAGGTACAGTATCATGAGTTATGGAGGATTGATATGTGTTAGCGATAATCTTGCGGCGCGCGGTCTTCCTCACCGCCGTGATTGTCGCCATCACCGCCATCACCTTTGTCCTGTTGCATAATACCGGCGTCGACCCGGCCCAGTTGCTCGCTGGGCCCCATGGGACCCCACAGCAGATCGCGGCGCTGCGCCAGCGCTTCGGGCTGGCGCAGCCGCCGGTCATTCAGTATTTCTACTATCTCAAGGAATTGACCCGTGGCGACTTCGGCGTGTCCATCCACACGCAACATGCGGTCGGCGCCGACCTGACCCAGTTCCTGCCCGCCACAATCGAGTTGGTGTTCGCCGCTATCGTCTTCGCGGTCGTGGTGGGTCTCACGCTCGGCACACTGGCCGGGGTGTATCGCGGCTCCTGGATCGACACAACGGCACGTTTGTTGTCGCTCTCGGGCCTGGCCGTGCCGGTCTTCCGGATGCGTCAGGACTCGGAACGCAAACCGCTGTTGGCGCGCATCAGCCCGTTGTTGTCCGGCTTCGATCGCTGCTACGCGGCTTGCAGCAGCGCGCACACCTCGCCCCACCACTCCACGAAGAGGCGTCGTTGGTCTGCCAGGGGGACCGTCTCGTTCAGGTGTTGGCGATAGCGGAGATGGTCACGCAGTTCGTCGTGGGCGGAGCAGAAGCGGGCCGCCACCTCAAAGGAGCCAAAGCCCCGCATCGGGTAGTACCGCTGTTTGATGCCCCGATGGTCCTGTTCCATCCGGTTGTTCATGTACCGGCTGGTGCGATGCTGGACGTCGGGTCCCAGCGTCTCGCGGATGGCGCGCGGGTAGGCGTCATGCCCATCCGTCGTCACCTTCTCCGGCGCGTCGCCGACCACCATGCGCGCCTGCGTGAAGAAGCGTTTCGCCGCGTCCATATCCCGCGTCTCGTTCAGCATCGAGTCGACCAGGGCGCCGTCGGCGTCGATGGCGCGATAGAGATAGCACCAGCGCCCGTCCACCTTCACGTAGGTCTCATCGCAATGCCCCTTTGTGCCGGCTTTGCCCCGTCGCTTGGCCCGTAAGCGATCGGTCAGCAGTGGGGCGAAGCGAGCCTCCCAGTCCCGCACGGTCTCAGGCGTGAAGGTAAAGCCGCGCGTGAGAAACATCGCCGCCCGGTCGCGCAGGCTCAACGTATAGCGCCGCCGCCAGAGCACGACGAGCAACGCGATGTCCGTGGGCACCTGCAGATGGTTGAAGGGCGTGCCCGTGCGCGCGTTGAAGGTCCGGCGACAGGGGCGACAGCGGAACAACCGGTAGCCCAACGCCGTCCTCCGCTCCAGCGCCTGTGTCGCGTCCCCCTGGCAATACGGGCACATCATCGCCTGCTCCTCCACACTCATCTCGCGCATGCACAAAAGAGAAGGATACCCGAGCTTTGGTCAGCATGACACGCCGTTGTTCCCATTCCTAACGCTTCCCGTACGGCTCCTATACCGTCGCGGGGGTGGTTGCACAGCCCAAAGAACTTATGAAAAACCACCTACCGGCTGGTAGATTGACAGGGCCTGACCAAAGGGCTACCATAGGGGCATGTCGGGTCGCCGCTGACGCCGACAGGAGTGCAGGCAGGATGAAGCTATGGCTACAGCTCAGCAAGACGCCCCGGCCAAACCGCACTGGCGCGCCCCGGTCGGCACGATCAACGTGGTCGACCCGTCGCCGCTCAACTGGCTGTTCATCACCTGGAACACCATGGAGGAGCCGATCCGCACCGATGAAAGCGGGAACATCGTCTACGCCCTCGCTACGGACGCGCGCTGGCTGGATGACCACACGCTCGAACTGGCCCTGCGCCAGGGCGTGCGCTACCAGGACGGCGAGCCCTTCACCGCGCACAACATCAAGCAGAACTTCGACGAGATGCAACGCTGGGCGTCGCCGCACCCGCCGGGTACCTGGCTTAACTTCCCCCCAGAGTCGATCTGCGCGGTGGTCGACGACCACACCATCCGTTTCCATTTACCCGGACCGGACGGCATCGCCACCACCAAGTTCCGTGGCTTTCACATCGCCAGTTCGGCCTTCTGGCGCGAGCAGGGTTTCGGCTACAAGAAGCTGGGCAGCGGCGAAGGCCATTGGTGAGTGATCGACGCGCCGGGCCCGTGGGGCACCGGACCATTCACCCTCGTCGAGGGCTATTCGTCGATCAGCACCCGTAACGCCATCATGAAGGCCGATCCCTACACCTGTACCTGGCTGATCGAGAGCGAAGATCGCTCGCCGCGCCTGGTGCTCGAAGCGAACCGTAACCACTGGAACCACGAACGCGTGCCGCGTCTTGAGCGCGTCGTCTTCCGCGCCGACCTATCTCCGGCCGAAGCCCTGGAGGCGTGCATCTCCGGCGACGGTGAGGTCGACATCGTGACTGAACTCTCGCCCGCCGACGCTGCGCGGGTCAAAGCCTCGGAGCACGCCGACCTGCTCGCCTTCGATGCCAACCGCGTGCTGGTCGGCATCATCAACCGCTACCCCTCCGACGCCCCGCTCGGTGACGCGCGCGTGCGGCGGGCGCTCAACATGGCGGTCGACCGCGACAAGCTCATCGCGCAGGGTCTCGGCGGCTACGCCAACCCGCTGCGCGCGCTCACGCCGGCCTGGTACGACAGTCTCCCCCGCGACGCCAAACCCTACCCGCACGACCCTGACCAGGCCAAGCGGCTGCTGGACGAGGCCGGCTGGCCGCGGGAACGTCCGCTGCGCATCGCCGCGCCGGAGCCCTTTATGGGGCTTGCACAAATGGTCGCCGCCGACATTGAGGCGGCGCTGGGCATCGCGACAGTGGTTACAACCATCTCCAATCCTGAGATGCGCGCGGCGATTGAGAAGAAGCTGCCGCCGGCATGGGACGTGCTGTTACACGGGTGGTTCGACCTCAGCTCGGAGGCGCCGCCGGCGGCGGTGCATCGCGAGTTCTTCGGCGCAGATGGCGCGTTCCGCGTGGGACCCGAACTGCCGGAGTTCGACCACCTGTATGCCGAGATGACGGTTCAACTCGATGGCGCGACGCGCGGCGAGGTGGCCGGGCGCATCGACACCTACGCCTATGACGAGGCGTTGGCCCTGTTCCTGTGCGCCCCGCAGGCGCTCTACGCGGTCAACAAGCACGTCCAGTTCAATGCCTACCGCACCACGCTCGAACTGGCTGAGACCACCGTCGACGAGGGGCACTGGCCCCGCCGGAACGGGTCCGGCGAGACAGCGCCCACGCCATCGGAGCCCGCGTCGAGCGGACCGCGCGCCACGGGTTTCCACGGCGCTGGCTGTTAATTGTTAGGAGGACTATCATGGCCGACATCACCCTCACGCAGGCGCAGAGCGCCGTGGACGCGGCGATCAAGAAAGCGCAG
>JAABUL010003574.1_pt1 | contig 22782 bp, 3 predicted proteins | sample 5559151 | NCBI WGS metagenome assembly JAABUL01 (sample SAMN10711876, study PRJNA513368) | rock metagenome | isolation source: Antarctica rocks | place: Antarctica: Victoria Land, Pudding Butte sud | reverse complement strand
ATACGGCTAAAGTGGGCTGCCGTGCTGTTGTTAATTGATCCTTAATGAATCTTATCAACGGAGGACACCAATGAGCAATCCTTATCGCTTGGCGCATGGAGCCCTGCACACGGAAAGGGAACGATTTCGGGCCGGACAACTCAAAATTGGAAATTACATGTACTTCCTAAGGTATTCGGGGGGTAATATGTTAGGTAACCACTAGAACCACACCACCCTACTCTGCTCCCACACCACCCCTACTTTGCTCTCACACTATTCTTTCCCACTAAGTTTAATCGAATAATTTCTAGAATCCAACGCGTTGTTTGTTTATATCGTCGTTGTTGTTATCGTTATTATTTATCTTCTTCCTTATTTACATTAATTATAACTATAAAGCTAAAGCTATTGTTTAATGTTTACTACAAAAGAATCTTAATCGATCTACTTGTTTCGAAGCTCAATTAGCATACAATAATGCAAGACTATACAATAGTTAAAGGTCGCAACAAAATTTCGAAACAAGAAGTTTGTATAAAATATTAAATCAATTGCAATCGCAATAACAAGATCAAATTACAAAAACACAATTATCGAAATACTAGCAATTGTCTTTGCAAATATCTATTCGAAACAATTGCAAAGCTAGAAAACAATTTTGAAAATAAATACAATTTAGATATCTAGACGTTTATTGTTAAATATCTCGATTACAATTATATTTTTACAAAGTTGTCTATCTTTGTATTATATCGAAGAAAAGCTCTAAATAAATTAGAAATACAATATAAGTTCAAAAAGAAATAACAAAAAGATAGCAAAATTAATACAACTTTTAAAGATCTTTGTTTAAATTTTAAGAAATCTATATTTAAGTCGCAAGATCTTTAAAATCTTAATATTGTCTTTAAAACAACAACAATAAGTTCTTTGATATCTACGCAAGCGTTAATAAAGTATCTAACAAAATTATTCAACTAATATGTCAATTTAAAGAAAAAAAAATATAACAATAAGTTTTAATTCTTGTTCTTTATATCTAAATACATACAAAAATTGCTATCTTTAAATATAAAAGTTTTAATTATAAACTATATTTACAAAACAAAAAAATACAAGATGTCTCTTCTTATTATTATTAAAATTATTGCCTTAAATATTATCTTCTATATTGTATTCTACTTTATAAAAGAAGAAAACTACAACAACTACGTATAAGTAATAAAAAATTTAATGCGTCTCTACAATTATCTAAATTTGCTCTATTCTACAACTATTATATTTAACAACGATAAAGTTTTGTCGTCGACGTTCTCGCATATATTTTATAAGAAAGAATATTGCATTAATTATCTTCTATGCATCTAGTATATTAATCAAAACATAATAGCTAATTGCAAAAAGTATTTTTCTACAAATAAGAAGTAGAAAACGTTTTATAGATAATAGAAGAACGTTATCTATATAGCTATCTCAAAATTATTAGAGAAGCGCTATAATATCTTATATTACAACTATTCAAACGCGCATTAAAATATATTTGACTATCTTGAAAAATATCTATAGTTTAGACGTAGAAAGTAAGCTAAATACTTTATTAACAAAATATTTTACTTCGATAATATCTTTTTATCGCGTAACAAAAGCGCTTATTATTAAATTAAACAAAAGCTTAAATTTTTTACAAGTAAGTAAAGATTGCAAGCTAAACTTTGTATTGTTAATATATCTATTTGCGCAAACAATTTGCATACAATAATAAATATAAAGCTAAATAAATTTTTTATTAATTAATATTACAATTACGAGCAAAAATTTAAGAAAACAAAGATATATCTATTGATAAAGCTTTGTAACATATCTATATTTCGCAATCTTATTATCTAAGTAATGCTCTTTGTATTGAAGACAATTAACGCGCAATTTAAATGTCTTAAGACCAAGTCTATTGTTATTGTTTCTTGTATCGATATATTTACAAAGACAATAAAATTATTGTGTGTTTACAAAATACAAAAGCAATAATACAATAAAGCAAGCAACAATATCTTAAAATTGAAGAATATATATTTTTATTAAAGATTTACAAAGCTATCGCAAACAAGACAAACAACAACAAGACAAAAAAGTTATATAAAAAACAATAAAAACAATAAAGACGTAACAAAAGTGCAAGAAATATTGTCAAAAATCTTGTTGTTGTTGTTGTCTAAGAATAGAACTTTTTCAAATAATATATTATGTATATAGAAGTCTACTATTGTTAAATTAAAAGATTGCTTGCAAAACTTATTAAACAAGATATAAGTTGCGTCTTTGCAATTACAATATTGACACTAAATAGTCTTTGCAAACTTTACTTAGCAAATATTGTTTATCTTTAAGATAATCTTAAATCTACTCTTTAATCAAGTGTTTAATAGTTAATTGTCTATATAAAGTTAACAAGATAGACAAAAGAATTATGTTACAAGCTTATTAAAGTTATACTAGTAATTTAGATTCTACGTCTTTGGACAAATCTGCTATTATGCTCGATATACTTAACAAACAAGCAATCTAAGTATAATGTTCGATATACTTAACAAACAAATATTGCGAACAATTATATTTGTTATATTCGACAAACAAGCAAAGCAAACAATTAATATTTTCTTAGTATATAGAAACTAGAATACAACTCTTTTATAAATTGTGTTCAACTTATTATAGATTTTTACTTATTGTTATTTTGATTTATCGAATCTCTTAAAATTTATTAAATATAAAAATTGTCTATAGTTGCAACTCTTGTTATTAAGTAATTGCTTATATTGTTTAAAAATATTTACAAATCTCTTTGATAACACAATTTATTTTAATATTTTCGAAGAAAGTATTAGTATAATACTTTAAATATTTTAAGAATATTTATATTAAATTAACGTGTTTTTATTTTAAGTATTAGCTTATTAGTATTACGTTAATTATTAATTATAAAAGATAACAAAATTAAAATTAATAAATTTAATATCTACTATAAAGATTGTATTAATTTAAAGAACTAACTTATATAAATAAATATTTATTTTATTTTTTATTTTGTTTTAACAAATTAGAAAACAATTTTTGTATTAATATTTTTTAGAGAAAAAGTTTAATATTAATTTAAGTTAAACTTACAAAAATATTTGAAAAATAATAGCAAAAATTCTTGTATAATATTTATAAACTTTAATAATTTTAAAAAAGAATTTCAAAAAATCTTTAAAATATTTAACAAAAAACAAATTACAAAAAGAATAATTTAATATTTAATTTAACAAATCTTTGCAATAGATTATATTGCTAGATTTTAAAAATATATTAATTTAATTAAGTAAAATAATATTGTATTTATAACAATATTTTAATAAAATTTTAAAAACAATCTAAAAAATAAGATTATATATAATAAAAGAATTTTTAACAATATATTTAATCTTATTAAAGTAGTTATCGATCTTAATAACAAACTATATAAAAAAGTTATAAAAAAAAGATACAATTAATTTTAAGAAAAAGTAGATTTTTTTTTTGAACTAGCAATTAAATATTAGCAAAAAAAATTTTGTTCTAATTAGAAGTACAATAATCTCAATTATTATAAATTTGTATCTATAAAACTAAATTTTATTTAACAATATAAAAAAAAGAATTTTAAAGAAAAGTAAAATAACAAATTTTAAAAAACGTACTATTTATATAATAAATCGAGTTATTTTGCAAGAGATTATCGATTACAAAATTTAATAAATTGTTAACAAATCAATACTATATTAAGAGAGATATTTAATAGTTAAAACAATATTAAAAAGCAAATTAATACAAAAACAAATATTCTTAAGACTAAATCGAATAACAACTACTATTTAATAAAAAACTTAAATTAACTATAGAAAGTTCTAAATAAAATATTATCAAATAAGATACTTGTATTTACGCAAAAAGTTAATTAAATATTTAATAAAATTATAAGATTAAGAATATTATATTTTTATTTAGCAACAAACTTAGACGACAAATATAACTAAAAGAACTTTTACAAATATCTAAATAATATTATAAATTATCTTGACACTTTAACTAACTTATTAAGAAAAAGAGAGATAAATTAAACTATAAATAAATACAAGAAAGTACTAGAAAGCAATACTATTATAGAAAGAGATATTTTTAATAAAATTAAACAACAACTAAGCAATATAAGTTTATCTCGAAAAAAAATAAAGAAAGCAAAAAAATATACAACACTTAATTAAATAAAATATTATAACAATTTATACTAAATTTATCTAAAAGACAAAAAAGAAATTAATTAATTTTCTAAAAAATTAAAATTATTAAATTAGTATAAAAAAGAAATTTAATATAAACAAATATTTGAAATAGAAATTGCAATACAAAAACAAAGAAAAGTTTAAATTTTTTAATAAAAAATATATTAAAGAAATACAATATATTAGTCTAACAACAACAACTAAATTTAACAATATATATATAATATTTTATTATATTAGTTAGAGTTAATAAATAACAACTTATTACAATAGTCGATTCTAATATAATAAATAATTTTATAATCAAAGTTTTTGCTAAAAGAAAAAAAATTTTTATTTAAAAGAAATCTAATGTATACAACTTAATAGTTGTAAATAAAAACTTATTACTTAACAAAAATAAAAAAGTAAATAAAGAAACAAAATTACTATTAATAGCTATTTAACAATATTACAAAAAACTAATTTTTAATATAATAAAAATAATTATTTACAATATTGTTTTAGAAATATTTTAATTAAAGCAATACAATTTAGAAGTTAATTAAAATATATAAGTACTTAGATTTGCGCAATATAATTATATAATTTATATTTAATTTACGTATTAACAATATTCGATAATAAATAAAAAAATAAATCGAAAATTAATTGCAAGCAACAAATTTGTATTTTTGTAAAAAAATAATTTAACAAAATTCGATTCGACAAATATTAACAAAAATTAGTCAAATTACAAAATTAAAGTAAATAAAAAAAATTACAAATTTTTTGAAAATTTTAGATTATCTAATATAGCAAAGAAATTGCTAAAGTATATATTACAAATATACAACAATTAAGAGTATTTATTTTAAGAAAAAAAAACAACAAAGATTTTTTCTAAATATTAATTGTAAAATTACAAAATTAAATTTAAATTAAATAAACAACTTATATTTAAATTTATATATATTTTATCTAAAAAAAAGCTCGAAGTATTTCGCAAATATCTAACAAAAAACAAAAAAAAAATTTATTAAAAAATCTTAATTATAGATAGAATATTCGATTCTCTTTGTATTAAAAAAGAATAGAATTTTTTATTTATATATTAATTATCGAAAACTAAATAATATTACAATTAAGAATTAATATTTACTACTTAATATTAGCAAACTTTAGAATCGATTATTTAAAACAAAATATTTTATTATATTAAATTTACAAAAAGCGTACAATTAAATTAGAATAAAAACAAAGAAAAAGTAAAAGACAATTTTTTGTATATAATATAAATTATACAAATATACAATAATATTGTTTAAATTTACAAATATCTTAACAATATATTAAAAAATAATTAATAATATATTACAACAATATTTAAATTAATTTGTTATAATATATTTAAATAATATTATAATTTATTTACAATTTTTAAAAAAATATATTAGTTATATCTTTAAAGTATTAAAATATCTAAATATAAAAAATTTATATTTTAAATTAAAGAAATACAAATTCTATTAAAAGAAAATTAATTTTCTTAAATTTGTTGTTAAATAATATAAAGTATATATAGATTTTAAAAAACTACAAGTAATTAAAAAATAAAAATTATTAACAAATATTAAAAAAGTATAATTTTTTTTAGATTTTATAAACTACAATAAGAAATTTATTAAAAATTACTTAATAAACGCAATATTATTAACAAATCTTACAAAGAAAAATATATTATAAATATAAAAATTTGCAAAAAAGAAATTATTTTAGAATCTTAAGTTAAAATATTTAAAAAAATTAATATTAAAGATATACAATTTGCAATTGTTAAGCAAAATTAAAATTAATATATTAAATCTAATTATCAATATATATTTTAATTAAAAATATAAAAGTATATAATATTTAATAGTATATTTTTCGAGAAAACTTTTATTAGTCGAATAAAACTATAATATTTACGATAAAATATTACTTGTTATAGTAGTTTTTTTAAAATTATAAAAAATATATATTAAAGAATTATTAAAACTTATAATTTTTACAAATTACAAAAATCTTGTATACTTTACTATTACAAAATAATTAAACAAAAAACAAATATAATAATTAAAAAGATTCGAATAATACAAATTTAAAATACAATATATTTTAGACAAAAATAATAATAAAGTAGACATACTTAGCAAAAGAAGTAATTATATAAAAACAAAAAAATTGTTCAATTATAGTATACTTAAAATTAATAAAAACAAATTATTATTAGCAAACAAGTATAAACTAAATATAATATTACAAATACTTCGAAATAATATAGAAGAATTTTTAATAAAAAAAAGAAAACTTCAAATATTTATTAACAAAATTGATAAATATATAAAAAAATATTATAACAAATTATTGCAAAAGTACTTAAAAGTAACAAAAATTCTTTAGTTTTTATATTAGTATTGTTAGTTCTTATAAATAAGACAAGTTATTAAGATATATATTAAACAATATTTTAGCTATTAGCAAAACAAATATAATACGTATACAAGCTATAACAAAATTTAATATTAAAAATTATCTAAATTGTTATAAAATAAAATTACAATAAACTTTATTATTAAGTTGTTAAAGTCGACAAATTTAGCAATTAAAGACAAATATAATTCGATACTAATAATAGTTAATAAATTTATTAAGTATTTATATATTATTGTATGCAAAGAAAAGTTTATTGCAAAACAATTAAAATATATTATATTAAATTAACTTATATAGTATTACAATATATTTAAGAGACTAATTAATAATAAAGACAAGCTCTTTATATCTAATTATTAGAAGATACTTCTCTTAATATTAGATATAAGATTTCGAATATCTACTATCTATTATTTAATTATAAATAGATAAACAAAGAGAACAAATTAAAGTCTTAAATAGTATTTAAGATACTATATTAACAATACTTATAGTAATTAAGTATTACTTTTATTTATAATACAATTAATACTTAATACAAAGATTTCGAATATTACTAAAATAACTTTATTCTTTGTTAATTATAACAAGAAAATTAATTTTTTTAAGAAAGAATATATATATTTGTTTGCGCAATTAACTATCGAAAAAATAGCAATACTAAAAAGAATATATAACAATATTTTAAAAATATAGAAGAAATCGATTAAATATTAAATAGAAAACAAAAAATAGTATCTTAGCTAAAAGAAAAAAATAAAATATATTTTTTTACAAAAAATCTTAAAACAAGAAAGTTAAACAAGAAATTAAATTATATTAAAGTTAAATTATTTTTTATTAAAAAAACTAAAAAATTAATTAATTACAAACTTAATTTACTTAAAAATATTAAAATATTTTTAATATTCTATATTTTATTGTTAAAATTAACAAATTTAATTATATTTTTACAAAATATATTTTATTTCTATTTACAAAAAAAGAATTAATTCGAGATTAAAAAAATTCTATAACAAAAAAATTAAAAATATTTAATTAAGTAAAAAGAATATTTTATCTCAAAAAATATATAAAAATTAAAGAAAAATTTTAATTGTTGTCAAAATCTTTTAAAGAAATTTTATTAAAATAAGATATAAAAACAATATTTTAATTTTAATTAATCGAAAGTTAAAATTATTTAAACAATATATTAAATAATAACTCGAAAGTCTTTGTAACAAACTTAACAAAATATACTTTATCTATTTTTAAATTATTAATATTCTTTTATTTTGTTACAATTATTTTTTTCTTTTTCTTTTTCAAAAAATTTAATTGTTTTTTTAGTTAATTTAGCTTTGTATATATATTGCGCACTTCTTTCTTTAATTGTATTTGTTTTTTATAAATTTGTTTAATTAATATAGAAACAATTGTTAAATTATAATTACGATTAGATTGTATATACTTTATATACTTTTTAAAATTATTATTTATACAATAAGTCTTATTAGATATTGTATAGTTATAACAAGAATATATTGCTAAAAATATTAAACTCAAAATATTAAAAAGATTTTTTTTTCGAAAGAAGAAATTTTTGATATTAATCTTTCTTAAAAATATAATAGAAAGATATTAAATTTCGAAACAAAAATTCTAAAGAAAAAAAATAGTATTACAAGCTTATTAAAGCTATATTAGTAATTTAGATTCTATATTTTTAAGCGAACTTATTATTATATTTAATATACTTAATAAGCAAACAATCTAAGTATAATATTTAATATATTTAATAAACAAATATTGCAAACAACTATATTTGCTATACTTAACAAACAAGTAAGACAAACAATTAGTATTTTCTTAGTATATAGAAACTAGAACACAACTTTCTTATAAATTGTGTTCAACTTATTATAGATTTTTACTTATTGTTACTTTAATTTATTAAATCTCTTGTTACAAGCTTACTTAAGTTGTACTAGTAATTCAAGTTCTATATCTTTAGAGCAAACTTGTTATTATATTTAATATACTCGAGAAGCAAATATTCTAAATATAATATTTAATATATTTGACAAATAAGTATTGCAAGCAATTATATTTATTATATTCGACAAATAAACAAAATAAACAATTAGTATTTTCTTAATATATAGAAATTAAAATATAACTTTCTTATAAATTGTGTTTAACTTATTATAGATTTTTATTTATTGTTACTTTAATTTATCGAATCTCTTTTAAAATTTATTAAATATAGAAATTGTCTATAGTTGCAACTTTTGTTACTAAGTAATTGCTTATATTATTTAAAGATATCTACAAATTTCTTTAATAATACAACTTGTTTTAATATCTTCAAAGAAAGTACTAACGTAATATTTTAAATACTTTAAGAATATTTGTATCAAATTAACGTATCTTTATTTTAAATACTAGTTTATTAATACTAAGTCAATTATTAATTATAGAAAACAATAAGATCAAAATTAATAAACTTGATATCTATTATAGAGATTGTATCGATCTAAAGAACTAGCTTATACAAATAAATATCTATTTTATTTTATTTTTTTATTCTAGCAAGTTAAAAGACAATTTTTGTATTAATATTTTTTAAAAAAAGAGTTTAATATTAATTTAAATTAAACTTACAAAAGTACTTAAAAAACAATAGCAAAAATTCTTGTATAATATTTACAAATTTCAATAACTTTAAAAGAGAGTTTCGAAAAATCTTTAAAATATTTAACAAAAAACAAATTATAAAAAGAATAATTTAATATTTAATTTAAAATTTTTTTGTAGTAAACTATATTGTTAGATTTTAAAAATATATTAATTTAATTAAGTAAAACAATATTATATTTATAACAATATTTCAATAAAATTTTAAAAACAATCTAAAAGACAAGATTATATATAATAAAAGAATTCTTAACAATATATTTAATCTTATTGAAGTAGTTATCGATCTTAACAACAAGCTATATAAAAAAACTATAAAAAAAATACAATTAATTTTAAAAAAAAGTAACACTCTTCTTTAAATTAACAATTAAATATTAGCAAAAAGAATTTTGTTTTAATTAAAAGTACAATAATTTTAATTATTGTAAGTCTATATCTATAAAACTAGATTTTACTTAACAATATAAAAAGAAAAATTCTAAAAAAAAGCAAGATAACAAATTCTAAAAAATATACTATTTATATAATAAATCGAGCTACTTTGCAAAAAATTGTTAATTATAAAATTTAATAAATTGTCGACAAATTAATGCTATATTAAGAGAGATATTTAATAGCTAAAACAATATTAGAAAGCAAGTTAATACAAAAACAAATACTTTTAAAACTAAATTAAACAACAACTACTATTTAATAAAAAACTCAAATCAATTATAGAAAGTTCTAGATAAAATATTATTAAGCAAGATATTTGTATCTACGCAAGAAGTTAATTAAATACTTAATAAAACTATAAGAGCAAAACAATTAAAAATATTATACTCTTATTTAGCAACAAACTTAGACAACAAATATAACTAAAAGAACTTTTACAAATATCTAAACAATATTATAAATTATCTTAATATTTTAGCTAGTTTATTAAGAAAAGAAACAATAAATTAAATTGTAAACAAATACAAGAAAGCGCTAAGAAGCGATATTACTATAGAAAGAGATATTTTTAATAAAATCGAACAACAACTAAGCAATATTAGTCTATTTAAACAAAAGATAAAGAAAGCAAAGAAACATACAATACTTAATTAAATTACTTGCTATAATAACTTATATTAGACTTATCTAAAAAACAAAGAAGAAATTAACTAATTCTTTAAAAAGTTAAAGTTATTAAATTAGTATAAGAAAGAAGCTTAGCGTAAACAAGTATTCGAAGCAAAAGTTATAGCACAAAAACAAAGAAAAGTTTAAATTTTTTAGTAAAGAATATATTAGAGAAATACAATATGTTAGTTTAATAATAACAACTAAACTTAATAGTATATATACAATATTTTATTATATTAATTAAGATTAATAATTGTCGATTTATTATAATAGTTGATTTTAGTATAACAAGTAATTTTATAATTAAAGCTTTTGTTAAAAGAAAAGAGTATTTTATTTAAAAGAAATCTAATATATATAATCTAATAATTATAAATAAAAACTTATTATTTAATAAGAATAAAAAAGTAAATAAAGAAACAAAGTTACTATTAATAGCTATTTAACAATACTACGAAAAACTAATTTTTAATATAGTAGAAATAGTTATTTACAATATTGTTTTAGAAATACCTTAATTGAAGCAATATAATCTAGAAATTAACTAAAATATACAAGTACTTAAATTTGCGCAATATAATTACGTAATTTATATTTAATCTACGTATTAATAATATTCGATAATAGATAAAAGATTAAGTCGAAAATTGATTACAAATAGCAAGTTTGTATTTTTGCAAAAAAACAATCTAACAAAATTTAATTTAACAAGTATTAACAAAGATTAATTGAACTACAAAATTAAAATAAATAAAGAAAATTACAAATTTTTTAGAAATCTTAAATTATTTAGTACAACAAAAAAATCGCTAAAGTACGTATTACAAATATACAACAATTAAAAGTATTTATTTAAAAAAAAAACAACAACAAAGATTCTTTCTAAATATTAATTATAAAATTACAAAATTAAACTTAAATTAAATAAGCAATTTATATTTGAATTTATATATATTTTATTTAAGAAGAAGCTCGAAGTACTTCGCAAATATTTGGTAAAAAACAAAAAAAAGAATTTATTAAAAAATTTCAATTATAAATAGAATACTTAATTCTTTTTATATTAAAAAAGAATAAAATTCTTTGTCTATATATTAATTATTAAAAGCTAAATAATATTACAATTAAAAATCGATATTTACTATCTAATATTAGCAAACTTTAGAATCGACTATTTAGAGCAAAGTATTTTATTAAACTAGACTTATAAGAAACGTACAATTAAATTAGAATAAAAACAAATAAAAAATAAAAAATAGCTTTTTATATATTGGTACGAAAACGCACTAAGAAAAGGACATTAATAATGGGAATTATAATTGTATTGCTAACTATCTAAGAGGAAAACTCTCGTTTTCCCTCTATAGAACTATTTCCTATTGGGAAATTGCTATGGCAGAAATTGTTATAGCAAGAAATTGCTTGCTCAAAAGAGCTTCAAAGAAGAAAAGAACACATATTAGACATAATTATAACAATTTTTTTTGTTTTTTCTTAAGCTATTGTTCTTGATAACAATTGTATAGAAGTCGACAATTAGAGCGAAAGTAATACGTCGTATTTTCGAAACATTCTTTGAAGACAACAAATAAAAATCTAATAATATGTTTAAAAAGAAATTTGACAACTAGAGCGAAAGTAATACGTCGTATTTTCGTTAATTAATCGAAAATATTCTCTAAAAATTTGATAATACGTTTGAAAAGAAATTCGACAACTAGAGCAAAAATAATACGTCGTAAAAGAAAAAAAATTATTGTAGTATCGAAGTTCGACAAAATTTCTAAAACAACTAAAACAAGATCGAAAGATTCGAAGTAATATATTTCGACAAAAAAAAGATTATTGTATTGTTGAAGTTCGACAAGATTCTTAAAACAACTAGAACAAGAAAAAAAGTTATTCGCTTATAACTTTCTCGATAATGTATAATTTTGCTATAAGAAAAATTTTATATTTTGTCTTGTATTAATAGATTGTAATATACGACAATCAATCTACAAATATAATAGAATTCGAGTCTTCTATCTTTGTTAAATTGATAAAAGTTAACAACAAATAGTAATAAATAAGCGCTAATATTAATATATCTACAAAGTTCTTAATTGCATTTTATAATTTCTTTGTATCTTTTGTTTTCTTTTTAAAGAATTTAGCAATAATATTTATCTTAATTAGTAATTGTATACAAAACAAATTCTTGCGTATACTAACGTAACTATTTATTAAAATTGCAATTATACAATTCGCTTTTAAGACTAAAAGCGTCGAAATTAAAATATTTTTTTCAAAAGATATTAGAATATTGAATTTGATTAAAACAATTTTCTTCTTAATCTTTTTAATCTTCTTAACGTCTTTTCTCTCTAGATTGCGATTCTTGCGCTTATTGTTTTTTGTTTTATTCTTTGTCGCTTTCTTAATCTTTGCTTTCTTCTTTGTTGCTTTTTTGTTAAATTTGTCTTTAAAAGACACGTTATTCTTTTTGTTATTATTAAATTCTTATTTTAAGATAAGATCTTTAAAAAAAATTGCTAACTTCGTAGATTTATCGACAACAATTTTATTTTTCTTCTTAATAAAAATACTATGTTTATCTCTAACGCGTTAAAGATTATTAATAAACTAGATATTTTTATATATTATAATATAATAATCCTTTTAAGTTAATAGATTTGTAAGCACAATTAAATTTTTGTTACTTAACATATTGACTTTTATTGCTTCTTTATTAATAAATATCTTTTGTTAATATAGTTTTTGCGTAGCAACTTTAACGTTACAAATCTTATAAAGTTATTAATCGAATAGAATTGCGCAACTCTTCGAAGAATATTTGATAAAAAAGTTATCGAAATTAAGCTTAATCAATATCGATGCATTATAAAAGAGAGAACGCAATTTGTTGTTAATTAATATGTTTAATATTGCGAGATTACAATTAGCGAGATTCTTGCGATCGAAATCTTCGAGATCGAAATCTAAAACTATAAGATTAAATTCTAATAATATAATACAAATATAAAGAAAAGATAAAAAAGTATTGAAAATCGCAATTGCGAAATTGTAAATTCTTTCAAGTGTTAACACTAAGTTGCTAGTAATTTTGATAAATAAAATGCTTTTAATAAATGCGCTAAAAAGAGTGCGTGTTATTAGTAATTTTAGCAAACAAATTCTTGTTACTATTATATTGTAGTACGCGAGAAAAAGTAGAATCGCAATTAATTTAAAGTCGTTGTATTTATTAAATTGCTTAAAAACATTAATAGCAAATACTTCTTTTATAGATAGATAAAAGTTCTTGTTTATATTTAATATTTTACAAGCTCTTAGTTTTGTGTTATATATATATATAACTAGTTAACAAAGTAAAGAATCTTAAAATATTAATTTTGTCAAAGCTTTTAAAGCAATTTTATATTTTTCAAATAACGCAATTGTATTTATTTCTAGCAAAATAATAAGTTCTTGTTTAAGAGATTTTATTTTTATCTTTCTAAAATGTATTTAAAATAGCAATTAAGCAAGATCTTCGAAATTGTTACTTTAATCGAAAATCTTAAGTAAACTTAAATTCTAAAAATAAAGATACGTTAAATATTCTCTTTATATCTTGAGAACAAGATATCTAAGATTAGTAGATTTGTCTCAATAATTAATTATTAACAAGTTCGAAATAATAATTTCGATTCTTAAGTAAATTACTAGAAAGAACAAAAGTTTCGCGATTGTTATTATATTATAAATAGACAATATTAACAATATAGAAGTTAATTTTTTGCGATTGTCTTTGTATGTTCTAAGCAATTTCTTTAAAGTCTTAACTTTATTCTTTAGATATTTATTTTTTTCTATTAAGTTAAAAACGCGTTAATAATTGTTTATAATTATCTTTAAGTAGCAATTCTTAATAATTGTACAATTTTGTTAAGTAAACTTCTTCTTCGTTAATAACAATAATTTAAGTCTATATTTGTTAAGAATTAAAGTAGCAATTAATTTTTTCTTTAAATATAAGATCAAATTCGAAAGATTTAGAATTTATAAAGCTATCTTTTCTATTGTTTTAACAAAGATTTCTTAAAACTTGTTAAATTGCTAGTAGATTATGTTAAATAATCTATTCTTTAGCAAGCTTTTATTGTAGTAAAATAAATAACAAATTACAATAGCTTTTATTAATATAGTATTTTATCTTTAAAAAACTTCTAATGCTATTTTTAGTCTTGTAGCAAACGTAGTAGCTTTAATAGTTATTAAATTTTGCAAATTGTCTCTCGAATCTAAACTTAAAATTGTGCGATTTTAAAGCTTTGTTACGTAAATCGCCTCAATATAAGTTAGAATACACTTGTTGCACAATATTAATTTATAAAGACGTTTTTTAAGTTTGTTTGCTTGTTTCTTCTTTTCCATTGTTGTGATTTGCTTTGTAGATTGTCGAATTTGCGCTTTTTTTTTAATAAATAATATAATGCTATATCAAATGTCGCAAAAGACATTTCCTTAATAATTTTGTCAAAAGAAATATTATAATAGAAAGAGAATACAATAATAAGAGAAATAAATTGAATATTTTTAATGCTAGTTTTATAAACAAACAAATATATATCTAATTCAATCGATTTATTGTCTTGGCTTAAATATATTCTTCAAATTCTCTTATTTTAATACTTTTTAATAAATTGCGCATTATAGATATCGAGATAATTATTAATAAGATTTTGTGCTTCGATTAAATTTGTCTTATTATATTATATATTGTAGATAGAATTCTAGCTCTTCTACTTAATAAAATACTAGACTATTTTCTTTCTACAAATATTGCGTTCTTGTAACGTTATACGTCTATTTAGCAATTGCTAAATCTTATAGTTGTTATTTATATCTTTATCTTTTTTTATTGAAGACGCATTTGCATTGATTTCTCTTACGTATAAATTGCTCTTCTTCGAGACAAACTTCAATATAGTAATAAAAACAATTAAATATATCTTCTAGTTCAAAGATAACTTCAATTTGAAAACAAGATAATTGTACGTTTCTAGAATCTTAAACAATCTTGTTTTTTAATTAAAGAGCTTAGAATTCTTTAGTCTTAAAATCTTGTATTTTAAATGTAACTTTAGAAAAATCTTATCTTCTTTTTTTAAAGTAAGTAATTGATAATAACTATTATAGCGCAGCTTTATTTTTGCGCTTGCGAAAGTTATTAATATCGCGACTTTGTTTTAATTTCTTTTTTGTTTAGCAATGTAATTAATATTTTGTTGATAAAAATTAATTATAGACAATTCTTTATATAGAACTTTCTTATAGATAAGTTTGTTTAGAGATTTTTTTGTTGAGGCATTCTTAGAATTGTTAAGAATGTCTTAAAGTCTAATTGCGAAACGTCTTTAATCTACTCTAGAATTTAAAATAAGATAATGTCGCAAAGCTATTTCTATAATTTAATTAAATTGTTTCGATTAATCGTCGAATTGTAAATAATAGGCGATAAAATAAAATAGATCAATCTTTAAGAAATAAAATATCGCTCTTTACAAACTAGATAGAAATTTATTGTTTCTATTAAAAATAATACTTAAAGATAGATCTTAATTTGCGAGAGCGTTGATAAACTTAATTGCTTATTTCTCGATTAAGAAAGTTGTCTTCTTAATTATTGTTGTAATTTGTTTAGAGAATTTGTCTATTATTAATATTAAAGAATCGTACTTATTTGATAGCTTAGAAAGCGCGAAAATAAAATCGATAATAATAATATAAAATATTTTCGACTTTGTAATAATAGACTTTAGTTGTTTATATAAACAATATCTAGTTGTATTGTTAAGCTAACACAATAAATAATATTTCAAATATCTTTTCAATTGCTTGATCAAATTTCTTATATAATAATTGACTATAATTCTATTATAGATGCGTGAGAATTCTTTGTGCGTTTGTACATTATACAATAGCTCAAAGATTCTCGCTTTTATAGCTTTAAAAATGCACAATCTTAGTTGTTTGTTCTTTTTGTCTTAAAAGTAAATAAGTTCTTCTTTTAGCATAAATTGAATATCTTCTATTCTAATTTTTTCTAATTTAATCGATTTTTTTAATGTCGTTAACTCTTTTAATATTGTCGACTCTTTTAAAGTAGCAATTTTCTTAGAATTTTTTAGTGTCGTCGAAGTTGTTAAAATTATAATAGCAAATTCTTGTTTTATTATCTTCGACTTCGTTGATTTTTTTGTTGTATCTATTGTATTGAGCATTAAGATTATAGCTTAAATTTCTACTAAAGCTAAAATCTTTGCCAAAATAATAATAACAAATTTTCGTCTCTTCAAAATTTATTCTAGATTAACAAGATAGTTTTGAATCTTTTATTAATTATTACAATTTTTTTTGCGTTAAGTAAGAAGCATTTTGTAAATCTTAAATTACTTTTTATTAATTTTGTAGATTTTCGTCAATTTTTTTTTAAAGATTGAAGTTATCTTAATTAAAGTTATATAATAAGCGATAATTTTGTCAAAAATTTCTTTGTTCTTAAGATTATTTTTGAAATAATTTTTTCTAAGTAGTCTAGAAAGAGCGTCTAAAACAATATTAAATTTTTCTATCTTTTAGTATATATTAAGCAAGAACTAAAAAATATATTAGAAGACACAAATAAGACGCAAATTTATACAATCTAAAGAAGAGAAAAATAATTTGATCTACTTTGCTATGTTTATTATTGCGAAATAATCGATAAAAATTACAATCGATTTTTTCAACGTATAATTAAGTATATAACGAATCTTTTTTAATGTTTATATAAGAGCGACAACTTTTAGCTTTGTTAATTAATATCTTTTTTCGACGTTATTTAGTATCTTAGAAAGATATAAAATTGTTTAAATATTAATTGTCTAAAAGAAGTTTATAATAGTATCTTCTTTTATATAATAAATATAAATCTCGAATTTGTATTTCTTAAATTTGTCGACGTCTATAAATATTTGTTGCTTAGTATTATAATAATAAAGTATACTTTTCTTAATAAGCTATTGTTAAAGTATAGCAAAGCTTTAAAATTTTGTATTAATAAACTTAATATCAATATTTTTGCAATACTATATTTGTATTTTTTTATTTTTAGCTAGAGATTTTTTTAGCAAAGTTGTTTTAAGATCTTGCAAAACTTTTGTTATTTGCGCATAATAGACAATCTTTAATCGAAATTAATTTGTTATCTTTAAATAAATCTTTAAATTTTTTAATATTTTAGAAAAACTAAACTTCTTTAATATAGCAAGTTTTTTTTCGAAAATTTAAAGATCTAAATTGTCGATACATTGTTCTAGTAATATTATAAACAAATATTCGATATATAATTTCTTAAATTTCAAAGAGATTCTTATTTAGAAAAACAAAACAAAGATAATCTTAAAATGTGTCAAATACTTGTTAATATTGCGTAAAAAGATTACAATATTGTCGATATAATACTTGCAAAAATCGCAATAAAATCTAAGAAATTTGTCTATCTTATTTTGAATATACAATATTGATTCTTTGAAGTTTATAAAAGCGACGTTCGATTGCTCTTTTCTTTTGTAAAAGATAATTGTAAAACGATTTCGATGTTTCTTCTTAATTAGAAACTAATAAAACTAATTATTGTTGTTTACAACAATAATATAAAAGCAATCTTGTAACTTAATTATTATATCTTTTTGCAATAGCAAAGAATAAGAATTTGTAATATTAATAGCATTTAAATTTCGAATATCTATTATTGCTTTATCTTTTTAGATAGATTTTTTGTTTAAATCAATATATACGATTTTCTATACTACGAAGATAGGAAATTCAAAGAACGTAGAATTCTTAAATTATTTTAGTCTTCTCTATGCATGCATCTTGTCGAATTTCTTATCAATTAAAATCTTTAACTTCTAACTTAATAAATAAACTTTGTGTGCTAATTTCGCGTTAATAGTAATTTGTCAATTAATTACTATAAAAATCTTTATGTGCTTTTTAAAAGAAAAATCTATTGTATTGTCAATATTCTCTTAAATTCTTAAATAACAATTAATAATCTTAATATATTTTGCTACTTTGTCGAGTAAATTATAGATAATAATGTTGTTTTTCAACTAAGTTTTTATTTTTTTTGAGATAATTTCTTAAAAGAGACGTATTTTAGTAGAGTTTAACTTCGACAAGATTGAATAATCTTCGAAGAAAGAAATTGTCGCAAAGAAATAATTTTTCTTCTCTACAATATAGCATTTTTTATCTTTGTATTTTACAATATATTTAATACGACAACAATTATTTAGTTTTAGCAAAAATTCTTTATTATTGTAGAAATTAATAAACTAAAAGTTTGCGTTTACAAAATAAATATATGTTTTAAATATTATAAATTTAAAAAGAAAATTACGTTTAAAAAGTTTACTTTTTTTTTTTAAATTATAGCAATCTTTGTTGTTAATTTCGCAAATATTATTTCTTTTTTTGTTGTGCAAATTGTTTAACAAATTCGAATATTGTTTTTAATCTTTATTTTGTAGAGTATTGCAACTTTTTTATAAAATTCGAATTTTAGTTTTCGATCTAATATATCTATAATTACTTGTTTCGATTTTAGAATATCTATGCTTATAAGAAATTTTATTTTAAGATTATTTATTAAATAAATTTTGTAACAAATATAAATAATTACTTTGTTGCTATTTTTATTCTTGCTTTTTAAATAAACATTTACAAAGAATTATTTGTTCGAAATATATTTTGTCGCATCTATATTTTTTAATAGAATCGAAAAATATTTTCTAATCTTTATATTAGATATCTTTGCTTTAACAAAAGCGCAATTTATTATAAATATGTTGCAATTAGAATTTACGCAAAAGAAACTTGTTAAATTGCTAATATTATATTTAATTATTGTTGTAATATAATATTACGCTTTAAAAGTTATTTTGTTTTCTTTGAAAAATATTACAAAGAAAATTATTATCTTTAATATTGTTATATTTAAAAAAGCTATTTTTGAAAATCGATATTGTTAAGAATTTCTAGAGATAAATTTTAATTGCTTTTGTTAATTCTTTTTTTTGTATAATTGCACGTAAATATAAAGCTTGTTTCTAGAATCGAAAGTATTTTAATATTGTTAATAGATTAATTTTTTAACAATATTCTTTTGTAAAAAGATATAATATATTACGTCGACAAAAAAACTATTAACATTCTTGTTATTTTTCTTGTTATTATTTTTCTTTTTATTAAAAATCTCGTTACAAGAATTAGTTTTACAATTTTAAGAATACATTAATTCGATATTTGCTAACGCGTAATTGTAATATATTTTTGCTTTTTTTTTATTTTTTTAATCTTAATCTTTGTTTTAATTATTAAAGTATAACTAGATTTGTTAATATATTACTTGCGAATTTAAGATTCAAGAAGAGAATTTTGTTGTTATTTGTTTTGTAATAAGATAAGAATTTGTTGCGTTCTCTTCTTACAATAGAAACTCTATTTAAATTGTATAATCTATTTTGATAAAAATTAATATTATTAACAATAATTATTAGCAATTGTTTTGTCAAAGATAAGACAATCTTTTAACTTTGAATGTTTTAAGCGTTTAATTAATTCGAATAAGTTTAAGTTAAATTTAATTTAAATATATTTGCGTTTTGCTAATTTGCGTAAACTTCTATTTTGCTATTAATATAAAGAAAATTCTAGTTTTCTTCTTAATAGAGAAAGCTCTATTGCAAAGAAAAAAAATCTAGTTAATAAAATAAGAAATTTTGTTAATATAAAGAAAAGTAAGATCTTTAATAAATTAAACAAAAATCTTTTTGTTCTTGTTTAAAATAGCAATCGAAGAAAGAACAATTTATAAAAGTTCTTTTATTTATTTGTGTTTGCAAACAATTACAATAAGATTTGTTATAAATTTTTGATCTATTCTTCGATCTATTTAAAGATCGACTTTCTTTCTTATTTTGTTTCTTATTTTTCTCTTAAAATAAAGCAATATATTGTTATATTTTCTTTCAATTTGTTATCAATTTGTCAAATTTCTAGATTAAAATATTTGCTATTAACAACAATATAATTATCTAAAACTCCAACAACAAGTAATTCTAAATCTAAATTATCTTAACTAGATTTTTACTTAAACTTGTTTATGTAATATATAACTTTATATTCTATATATATGCGTACAATTCTTTTTTGTTTTGCAAATTCTTTATAGAAAAGATTTCTCAATTTAGCTTATTTTAGATTGTTAATATAAAAATTTTGAATTGCTCCTTTAGATAACAAAAAATACATTTTAGTTTATTAAGCAAAATTGTTATTGTATCTTTCTTATCTTAAGTAAGATTATTTAATTATTAGTACAATGCGTTACTTCGAAAGTATATAGATATATAATTTTTAATTTTCTTTTTTCTAACAATAGTAATATAGTTGTCTACTTTGCGACAAAAAATATATATTTTTCGATAGATAATTTTCTTTTTAATAGTAACAATATTGTTCTTATTATAGAATTTCTTAAAATTTAAATAAAAATAATCTAAATTAAAGATCTAAAACATAACGTTATCTTTTAAGATATTATTACTTGTTAATTCGAATAATTTCGAAGAACTTTGCTATTTTAAAGAGTTTTACTAACTAGCAAGATTAATTAAGCTTAAAAAATCGACAAACAAAGACAATTTGCTCAACTAAGTATTGTAGTTTGCTAATGTTTTAATTATTGTCTAATTAATAAGCTCTTGTATAACAAGATTATTTAATAAATCTTTGTTTTTTACTATAACTAGCGTTATTGTTTGTAATATATTTACTCAAATAGACGAGATATCTTTTTCTTGATTATTCTTGAATATCTTGTTTGTTTGTTTTTTGTTTTTTTTGAAGTGTCGATAATGCGAGCTTTGAAAGAGCTTAATTCGAAAGACGTTTGCATAAAAAAAAATATAAATTTGTTTTAAAAGTTAAGAAAAGTCTTCTATATAAATAAAATAAAAAAGATCAATAAAATAAATACAAAAAAATCAAACAAACGTCGATTTCTTTCTAGTATAGAAGTATTATTAACTTCTTAAAATTGTGTAACAATATGTAAAGCTAAAGACTTCGAGCTCTACAAAATACTTTCTTTTTTAAATAAATTCTTTAACTTTCTTGTCTATAAAGAAGAAAAGAAACTAAAGTAGATCGAAGTTTGCTAATAGACTTTTGTGTCTATTACAAAAGTCTTTACTACTTTTATAAAAGTCGATCGATTTACAATTTAATCTAATAAATAGTAGAACAACTTAGCAAACTTTGAACGCTTACTAGTTCTAATTGTTGTATAGATAGTTACTAGCTTGAAAGTGTTGTTCAGTACACTTTGCAAGATAGGCAAGAATTCCTTGGGTCGTTTTGGCGAAGATTCGTTGATCTTGACCAAGAAATCGTTAAGTTTCTAGGCAAGTTCAATGACCTCATTCGACAGTTCTGGCGAAGGCGCCAGGATTGCTGGCGAGGGAAAGGTACGGAATACTGATCAAGGGAAAGGTACGGAATACTGATTAAGGGAAAGGTACGGAATACTGATGAGGTATTCCCTTCCTGGTAGGCAATTCCTGCAGTGGAAAAGCAGACTTCACGAGGTGGTGAAGCAGGCTTCTAAGAAGCAGGAATGATGGTGAGGTAATTCCCTCTGGTGACCAATTTCCTTATGGGTAAGGAAATCCTTCTTTGAAGCTACCAAATGGTACGAAAACGCACTGAGAAAAGGACACTAGTAATGGGAATTATAATTGTATTGCTAACTATCTAAGAGGAAAACTCTCGTTTTCCCTCTACGAGACTATTCTCTATTGGGAAATTGCCATGGCAGAAATTGCCATGGCAGGAAACTGCCTGCCCGGAAGAGCTTCAAAGAAGGAAAGAACACATGCCAGGCATAATCATAACATATACAATATAGATTATACAAATATACAATAATATTGTTCGAATTTATAAATATCTCGACAATATATTAAAAAATAATTAATAATATATTACAAGAATATTTAAATCGATTTGTTATAATATATTTAAACAATATTATAATTTATTTAAAAATTTTAAAAAAATATATCAATTATATCTTTAAAGTATTGAAATATTTAAATATAAAAAACTTATATTTTAAATTAAAGAAATACAAATTTTATTAAGAGAAAGTTAACTTTTT
>JAABUL010003573.1_pt1 | contig 22784 bp, 51 predicted proteins | sample 5559151 | NCBI WGS metagenome assembly JAABUL01 (sample SAMN10711876, study PRJNA513368) | rock metagenome | isolation source: Antarctica rocks | place: Antarctica: Victoria Land, Pudding Butte sud | reverse complement strand
CCGTCAAATTGATCCAGTTCTCATATACACAATTATATTTTCATTCAACACCTCACCCAGGACGAAAAACAGAATGTATATATGAGAACTGGATCAGTTATGACTATGTACGCTGGCGCCATTGATCCAGTTCTCATTTATACATTTATATTTTCGCACATGTACACGATGGTGACAGTGTACAGACGACCAGTGATCCAGTTCTCATATACACAATTATATTTTCATTCAACACCTTACCCACGACGAAAAATTAAATGTATATATGAGAACTGGATCAGTCATGACTACCTACACTGTCACCAGTGATTCAGTTCTCATATATATATTTATATTTCCATGTACAATTACACAGGTCGAAAAATTAAATGTATATATGAGAACTGGATCAATTATGACGGTGTCCGCTGACACCACTGATCCAGTTCTCATATACACAATTATATTTTCATTCAACCTTACCCACGACGAAAAATTAAATGTGTATATGAGAACTGGATCACTGGTGCCAGTGTACGCTGACGAGTCGTGATCCAGTTCTCATATACACAATTAGATTTTCTTTCAACACCTCACCCAGGACGAAAAACAGAATGTATATATCAATTGCGTACATAGTCATAACTGATCCAGTTCTCATATACACAATTATATTTTCATTCAACCTTACCCACGACGAAAAATTAAATGTGTATATGAGAACTGGATCACTGGTGCCAGTGTACGCTGACGAGTCGTGATCCAGTTCTCATATACACAATTGTATTTTCTTTCAACACCTCACCCAGGACGAAAAACAGAATGTATATATCAATTGCGTACATAGTCATAACTGATCCAGTTCTCATATACACAATTATGTTTTCATGTGCACGGCTGCCCGGACGGAAAATAAAATGTGTATATGAGAACTGGATCACTTATGACCATGGATCCCTGTCCCCATTGATCCAGTTCTCATATACACAATTATATTTTCATGTGCACGATCTCGGACGCGCCTCTGTGCCTGTGACCATTTTCTCATAACGCCCGCAAATGGGGCGGCACGAAAAATTAAATGTGTATATGAGAACTGGATCAATTCTGACAGTATGCACTGCGATCTCGGACGCGCCTCTGTGCCTGTGACCAGTTTCTCATAACGCCCGCAAATGGGGCGGCACGAAAAATTAATCGAATGTGCCACGCAGTGTGGGAGCCTGTGTTGGCATTCAGAGCAAAGCGCCACGCAACTGCCACACTGTGACAACGGCAATCGCATGCTGCCTCCTTTCCGATGCCACCGGCACTCGTATCGGACTGCCTTGCCTGCGGAAAGCTGGCGACATCACAGTTCCTATGAATGGACGCAATGGCAGAGCAAAGAGACTGACAGCAAGTTGAATTGGGCAGGCAGCCTGTATAGCGGCGACGTCAGGTCCCACGTGGACGCCTGACATGTCCTCGGGCGTACTCACAGCCTCTGTCTCGCCCTGCTTGTGCTCCTGCCGCGCCTGCACGATGCACGAGACCGTTCCGTTTACATCGAAAGTGAGCCGCCAATTGTTCCGGGCATCAACTGGCGGTGTACACGCATGTGCCCCAGACTGAGGCCTGCAAGGTTTCCCAACATGTTCACAGCCTGCGTCGATCCAGCTGCAGCTGATGGCTGCTGCATTTGGGACAGCATCTCAGAGGAGACACGATGCGTGAGACAAGCTGCATGACAATTCGGACCTCAAGCGGCTGACAGGCTTTGGCGTCTTGTCCCACCCGGGCGTCGGGCGATTTGGGCGCCGACTTGACCTTCGGCGCGCTGTCCGGCTGAGGGTTCTTCTCGCTCCACTGTTTGTCCGTTCCTGACGATTCCTGCGTGATGCAGGGACATACTAAATTACAACAGCGCACATGAGTGCCTTCCTCGCATGATCATCTGTTCAACTTGCAGGTCTCTGATTGAGAGCGAGGGTGTTTCACCTGGTGCAGGTGGAGCAATGCGTCCGCAAGAGGGCTGATGGATCGTGACCGCCGTGCTGCCTCGAGAACCTGCATGGAATGCGTGCTCAAGCGCGTGAAAATTGAGACAGTTCACGCCTTTGCATGCGTTGACTTGTCGCGCGATCGCTGGTGGGCACAGGCACCGACATGGGTGCGAGAAACATGCCGCATACATAGAAACTTGTAGCACCTGCCGCTGGAGCTTGCAGATCTCAGCGCCTGTTGCGTTCAGCGCTTGGTGCAGCCGCTGCTGCTCCGCTGCTGCCTCAGATGCTGCCGCACCCGCCGCGTGCAGCGCATTTGCTGCTTGCTGCCACCAGCTGCTCATGCAGCCAATGCGACTGGGATCTATGGGCGGAAAGACAGAGCTGTGTGGAAAGTGCGACTGCCTAAACCGTTTGGCTTCCGTGGACTCGCAAAGTGAACAGATGGGCGTGCCATCGTGCCTTGACATCTGCAGCAATGTCGCTCACATCCATATTTGTGTAGCTGTCTAATCGATGCTGCAGCCCTAAACCGAAGCTTCTTCAGCTGGCACTGCGTATTTCGCCTCTTCCTCGAAGTACGTAGGCACGCCCACCATTCTTTGGATCTCCTGCGAGAGCAGACCAGCACGTCTGAGCCACTCCATGTGAAAATTGTGAAGCGCGGCCCGTGTGGCAAGCCCTCTCACGTCTGCCGCGACAAACGCACATTCACCAACACGGCTGATGAGGGGTGGCATTCCGGCCTTGACAGTCCTCCGGAGAGCCCTACCTGGAACGACGGCAGGTCTTCCGGCGGCGGAATGTTGCCGTCCCGCAGGCCCAGCAGCGCGCGGCGCATCGCGGCGGCGGCGACGCCGATCAGTGACAGAGGGTAAGCGACAATGCTGAAACCCATTTCGGCCAGTTCCGCTGGCGGCAGCAGCGGGGTGCGGCCGCCTCCTTCTAACATGTTCGCCATCTGCGTGCAGAAACTCGTACTAAACACAAGATGGCGAGCTGACGACACTTGTGTATGGGGTGGACCCCGTTCATGCTCTGACATGCTATCACAAGTGTCTATCTTGTTACAAGTCACACCTTTGGCACAGCTGCTGCCGCGCCAGCCACCGAAGTCAAAGCTTTCATCTCGTCTACACTGGCCAGCGCGTCCACGAACAGCACGTCCGCTCCTGCATCGACGAGTTGACTGCAGGGTCAGCCTGCTGCCACATGCGACGGGTGAACTGTGTCAACGAACATGAGGGCACACTTCCAGCGATGGTCCAAGAAGCATGCGGCCTCACCTGCTTCGGCAAACGCCGTCACGCGAGCGAGCGCTTCACCCATCGATACAGCCTGGCGTGCATCTGTCCGTGCGATAATGACAATGTCTGCACCCTCGTCCCTGCAGTTGCATGTGTCGAGTGTCTCTCAACATGGCAAGACGGGAGATGAACATATGCTGGACACCTAGACACTGACCAAAACCATCCGCAGGAGCAAAGAGTAGGCAACCACCTGGCGTCACAGGCGGCGCGGATGCGGGAGACAGCCTCGTCGCGCGGAACCACACGCTTTCCAGCGATGTGACCGCAGGATTTGGGCCACACCTGCAGGTAGAGTCGGTCAGACAGAGTCGGTTCAGCAATTTGCTTGGGATTTACGGCACTGTGCGCACCGACATCGCTAGGCAGTGTCTGGCAGGTATAGGGACAAGACAATACAGGTCATAGGGCCAACAGCACGGACAAGACGTCACCTGGTCCTCGATCAACACCCCTGCAAGGCCAGCGGCAGCAAAACCTCGCACTGTGCGCTTGACATTCATGGCGTTGCCATAGCCCGTGTCCCCATCTGCTATAAGTGGCAAGCTCGGTGCGGCCTGCGTTCGGAAGCTGCAAGAAACTGCTTACACTGAAGCCAGAGATGCGGGCCCGATGGCCATGAAGCTCATGAAAAGTACGTTTTGCGAACAGTCACATGACGTGAGGTTGCAGACCCACCTCTACGGCGCAGCGTGCAGAGTCGAGGACCTCAGAGTAGGACAGCAGCCCAGTGTCGGGGGCAGCAGCGCGCGCCGCAGCAATGCTGAATCCACTGAGAAAGCCCGCTGGGAAGCCTGCGAGCGCAACAGAGGTGCTGAAGGTTCACTGTAGAGCAGTCTTTACTGCAAATGTAGCACCCTCATTGCCATACATTGATGCAGGTTGAACATGCCAGACCTGCAAAGCCAGCTGAGGTCAACATCTGACTTGCGCTGTACCTGCTTCCTCGATCAGCCGCGCGCTCAACCCATCGAAGCATGCAGGCGCCTGCGCACATGAGCCATCTGTTACACAGCTGAAATGGTAACACTGCAGGTATGTCGGGTGCAGGCACGAGGCACTTTGATACCGAAAATGAAACACGAACCTCAATGATGGCTCCGCCGGCGAGAAGCTGCCGCAGCTGGGATGCTTTGCTCTGCCGTGCGGCGCCGTTCCACGCTTCCGGCAGCGACTCTCCGGCAGTGCGTGCGGCGCTATGCGCCCTGCGCTGCCGCCGGCTGACTGTTGATCCTGCCGACGCTGCACTCCTCCACGGCAGCCGACGGGTGTGGCCCAACCGGGCTTTGAGGCGCGGCTCTAGAGGACACGTGCAACGGGATGCAGCAGCAGCATGCAGCCTTGCAGCTGGTGACTGATGCAGGACGGGTAGGACCATGCTTCTTTGACAGTTCAGAAGACTGCCGCCGCGGGCACCTCACGCACACAGCCGGCCTGAAACAGATTCGGGCAGGTGCGGCGACAAACGCTGCTTCGATCCTGGGGGTTCCTGATGTCCCTGCCTCAGAACTAGTCGCTTTTGACGGGAAACACTTGGCTGCACCACCAGCGCTGCGTTTCACACAGGCGAGAAATCGAGACCAGGTCACGAGAGTCGCCACAGCAACGCGAACCCTCTGAGTCCAAGTGATGCAACATTTGTAAGCATGCAAATTGGCTTGTGATCGGCAGGGTGCCCATCAAAGCATGTTGTGTCGTCGCTAACCCCGCCAGTGCCCCTTTGCACTTCCCTTGCCTGTTTTGAGCCGGTACAGCTGCAGCGCGGCCGCACAGATGCACCTTTGCACTTGCAGATACTTTCGTCACCTCGTTCTGCAAGTCACCACGGCGTCCCAGCCGTTCCCGCTCTGCGTCGGCTTGCCACGTTCCGCTGCTGCTGTGAATTAAACACACGGACTCGCAGCACGACACTGCCCGACAGCACAAGCGTGTGCTAAGGCTGCATGAGGATCGCTCGTTGAAGAAGCCCATCACCAGGCTACTGTTAGTTCAGAAGGTTTGCCTTCATGTGCAATAGTTGTGGCGAGTGCCGCTGCTGGCGCCACATCTGCATGCTTCTGGACCTTGCAGCCTGCAGTCTTTTGTTGTGAGTTCTGCTGTGTAGTAATCAGAACTTCAGAACTAATGACGCTGACTGTCCCATGCTTATGATCGCGGCATGGTGCTGGCGCTGGCGCTGGCGCCTGCAGATTGCATGTCTTGCCACTACCAAACGATCAGAAGAAGTTGCAACCGTTGGCATTGTCTTTTCTTGCAGGACGGGAATTTTTAAGTGAAAGAAGGGGAGCTGCTAAGGCATGGCTGACGGCGATGCGGCAGCCCCAGCATCAGCGGCGGCGGCGGCGGCAGATAGCGGGGATGGGCGCGCAAAGACGCCGTCAGACTTTCTAAAATCCATCAAGGGCAAGCCGGTGGTGGTGAAGCTCAACTCTGGAGTCGACTACCGAGGTGAGAGGTCGCGCAGGACTAAGGGGGAACAAGGAACTCTGGCTGCTGCCAAATGTCTGGCAAATGCATGTGGAGCATACACATGCCACCGTTTGGGCTGGCATTCACAGGCTGCAAGGTCTGATGTGAAGCGTTGCATCTCGTCATGCAACCTGTCGGTCGTGAACCGTGAAATGTGTCCCACCCCCAGCCCTGGTAGTGCTGGTTTTGGGGTTCGAATTTTCTGAAAATTCGCTCTTGCATGCAGCGCCTTGCCCCCTGACGATCATTTCGACTGACGTGCTGTAGGTATCCTCGCCTGCCTCGACGGGTACATGAACATCGCCATGGAGCAGACAGAGGTGAGCAGCCCTGTTGACTGGCCTCGCTCTGGTGGGCAGGGTGACCATCGTCAAACATCAGAGTGGGCAAAGGTCGACGGCGAGGAGGGTTGATGAGGCAGCGTGGTCATCGGCAGTGTCAGCGTGGCAGGTCGATGATTAGCAGCGTGAGCATGGGCAAGCAGGTGGCATGGAGGATGGTCGTCAGCAACGTCAGCACCATCGGGGAGCGTCCGAGATCCGCAGTCGGAATCTGATGTGGACGTCCACACCCTGTGCGCAGGAGTATGTCAATGGCCAGCTGAAGAACCACTATGGCGACGCCTTTATCCGCGGCAACAACGGTGCGGCACTTTGCTGGCTGTAATGCTGAAAGGCGCAAGCTGTGTACGTGCCTGAGCAGGGCAGTTCGGAATGGCTACTGCATGAACGTGAATTGCCTGCCTTGACGCGCAGTTGCCATGTTGCTTGCAGTGCTTTACATCAGCACCGTCAAGGCGGACGGCGATGGGCAGGACGCGACCATGTTCGGCAACATCTGAGGGGCGGCAGCGGTGGGACGCAAGGCCAGCTTGCAGCCACGACACCAGAAAGCTGCAGCTCGGTGAAAAGGTTGACCAGCAGGATGCTGAAGGCTCAGACTGGCAGTGCATGCACAGCAAGTCTCACTGGCAGTGCAGACGATTGTCGGTCCTGTTGCTTCTGTTCGGATAATGTGCTGTTGGAATCAAGGTGTCTTGAGTACCTGCCGTCGCCGCCCGAACGGCAGTAGTGCCGATAGCAGCGCGCGCAAGCACGTTTGCCGCGCAGGCCCGGCTGCAGACACACGGAGGACTGTGTGTCGGTAATCGCGGCTCTGATCTGTGTGGACGACCTCAATTCCACATGCGTGCTGCTGGCCAACACAGTCCCTGAGGCTTCCTGCATTCGGAACTGCTTCCCTTGATAGGCGTGCAAATGCATTGCGCTGAACCGGTGGTCGCAGTTGCAGCCTTTTGGCGAGTAGTTTCCCATTTAAGGCACTCGTTCAAAGACGCGCGGGAGTTGCGACGGGTTGTGGTGCCGGAAGTGCAATCCTGGCGGCTGCTGGCTTCGCTATGAGGATCCAATCGTAGTCTGCAACCCGCTGACTGCAAGTCGCGTCAGTCTAGCGTCGTGCAGCGGCTCCGAGCCTCAATATCAAGCTCAACACGCGGGCTGTGAGCCCAAACGCTCAGCAGCGCCGCGCCGCTCACAGCGTGCAAGTCAGTTGGAGGAGGCTGCAGCCTTGCAGCGCAAGAGGAACAGCAAACCGAAGAACCAATAGGATTCATGGTGGAGACCGCCGTGGAGAAGGCCGGTCAGGCGCTGCTGGACGCGCCGCTGGCGTCGGCCAACAACGTTGGCCCGCTGCTGGCCAAGCTTGCGCAGCCTGACGCACACGACGAGGCGAGTATGTCATAGTCACTGTGTTCTGCAGGCTGCATGCCTAGTGAAAAGCTTGCAGGTGCTCGATGCTGTTCACGCACCGGCTGTGGGCGGCCAGCCGTCACGAATCGTGTCTGCATCCCTGACAAGTAGCATCGACTTGCAGCTGGTGCTGCTGACGGCCATCGAGGCGCTTAAGCTGTTCTTCCTGGACGCCTTCTCGTTGGGGCAGCTGCTGACCGGCGAGCGGCAAAAGGTGAGGCACTCGAGCGATTTTGAATATCGGCGATGCGGACTGCTGCAGCCTCGGCACCTACCCATGCTATCCTCTGCTGCCGTCAGCGTCGCACCAACGCACCCCACCCCTCCGCCGAACAGTTGCTGCCATTTCTCCAGGGCGAGAAGGGCGCGGCGGCGGGCGGCCAGGACGCGGCAGCGGTGCACGCCGCATGGCTCGCGCGGCAGTATGCGCTGTTCCAAACTCGGCTGCTGGCGCTGCTGGGAGGCACTGGCGCCTCGCTGCAGGTGGACATCGTCTGTGTTCAGCAACCGGTTTTGACACATGTTTGCGCATGATTGGAGAAGCGGCCCTGCAAATCCGCATAGGGTAGGGCATCCATGGAATCAAGGAGTTGGGCACGACATGAAGAACACCCTGTGGCAATCAAGATCCTTGGTTGTCGCATTTGCTTTGAATAGCGTTGTTGCTCAGGCATTGTACCCAGCACACATGCAGTGACTGTAATCCTGAGTCCTGCAGGTGGCGGCATTCTCGGCGGTGCTCGCGGCGGCACGTTGCGAGCAGGGGCCCTTCAACGCGGAGCTGTTCCGCAGGGCGCTCGCCGCGGCGCTGGGCGGCGCACCGACGGCCAGCGGCGAGCTGCTGGGCGTGCTCACTGCCAAGTACATGGCGTACGCCGATGTCAGGTGGTCTCAATTCGACATCACGTCTTGAGGTATTCGACAGATAGGGTGGTGCGTTTGGCGAGCTGGCTGCCCAAGTGCCTTGGTATACAAGCAGAAAGCTTCATACATTGAGGCATATTGCAAGCAAGCTATCGAGCATAATGCAGGACATTGCAGCTGTGCAACACAAAATTTACATGGCCAACATCAATTCTCGCAGGTACTACACACTCGTGGCAGTGCAGTCGCTGGCGGGGCAGCTCAAGGCCGAGGCGGCAGCCAGCGGCAGCGGTGCGCCGGATCGCGCCCGCCCGCTGTTCGAGGTCATGATCTACACTCCGCCGACGCCGCAGCAGGAGGAGTTCTCGGACAACCTCAAATCCTGGTCCGGCGCCGCCGAGGTAACATTTGGCTTCATACTCAGAGCGAGCTTCTCTTGTTGCTCGGCAGTGTTTCTGAGGCGCTGGAAGTGCCAAGCTGCAAGGAGCTGCCGTCAACTCTCAGTGCGCGGATCGACCGGTCGCAGCTGTGGGTTGCATGTGATGACTGTGTTGTCGCACCAGGGCAGCAGGTGTTCGCCTGGCGTGTATTCCTGGAGATGCGGCAGAGCGTGCAGCTCCCAGTGGAAGCGACATTTAAACACCGTGTGTGCAGAGCGGCGCGGCACGCGCCGCGGCCAGCACACAGCGCCGCAAGCGCAAGGCAGAAGCCAGCGGCGGCGGCGGCGATGGCGAGGCAGTTCGCTGGCTCAGCTGGGAGCACCAGCGCCGCGCCTACGGGTGCGCGACACTTGCCTTTGAGGATGTGTCCCTTCAAAAATTCTGCGACAGGCTGCTGCTAAGCTCTCTGACCGTTGGATGCAATGACAGCACCTCCTCAGGGTTCAGATGGCAGCCCTGCTCTGACACATCCAGCGAAACCTTGTGTAAAGCTTCACACCCCTGGACCGCGCAGGGAGGCGTGGCTGGCGGTGCTGCGGGTGGAGCTGCCGGGCGACGCGTACCGCCGGGTGCTGGTGCGCATGCACGACCTGGTCATCCCAGCGGTCGCCAACCCGCTGCTGCTGGCCGACTTCCTGTCCGCCTCCTGCGACCAGGGTGCGCGCTGCCGCTCATTCCTTCATGTCTTTCTACTTTCTACTTTCATGTCTTTCTACTTTCGATTCCTTGTGTACTGCGGGCAGTTGATCTTGTCCTTGCTCTCCGCTGCATCAACTTCTGAGTCCACACAGTGCCCCCATTGCTGGCGCATCTGAGATCGTCGCTATGAGAGAATCGAGTCGCAATGCAGAAAACCTCGAAACCTCCTTCACGAACCTGGCTGTGGGTGCAGGCGGCATGACCGGGATGCTAGCGCTCAATGGACTCTTCATCCTGGTCACCAAGCACGGCCTGGAATACCCCGCCTTCTACCGTCGCCTGTACGGCCTGCTCACCCTGGACGCCTTTCAGGTGCCGGCCGGCCTGCACCGCCGTGCTGCTGCCCAGGACCCACGCATGTTTGCTTGGAGCGATGTAGGGTGTTCATGCCCAGCTGTCTTTCTGCTTGGCCACTCAAATGGCACGGCATGTGAAATGGCATGTGAATGTCGACCGCCAGAACTGTGAAAACTGGCTTGAGGGCGGCGCGTTCTCTCGGCGCGGCAGGCAAAGCAGCGGGTGCGCTTCTTTCAGCTGGCGGACGTGTTCCTGGCGTCCGGCATGGTGCCGGCCTACACCGCCGCCGCCTTTGCTAAGCGCTTTGCGCGCCTGGCGCTGCGCGCTCCACCAGCTGGTGCGAGTGACCTTATGGATTGAAACGTGTTGGCACCCCAGCGATCTATTGGGTTTGTGGAGCTCTACAGACTGTTCCAGAACAGAGAGCCCTGCCAGTGACTGCTGCAGTGCTCGGGACTGGGTTGAATCGAACCAAGGCGCAATACGAGCTTCAGCTTCAGTGCTTGTTCTGCGTGCTAGCTCGAACGCTATGTGCCTGTCTGCAGGCGCGGCCATCTGCCTGGCCTTCATTCACAACCTGCTGCGGCGGCACCCCGCCTGCACGCAGCTGCTGCACCGCCCTGGACCTGCGCCGCGCACAGGTGACAGCCGCGGCTTTCTGCGCTGTCTGTGTTCGGATGTCTCGTCAATGCAGCTTAGATGACACGTTCTGCACGTCCAGCTCTTGGCTGTCATGGCTTCGCCGAGTACTCCATTATTCAGTCAGGAACCATTCAGTAGGGGACCTGTGCATCCACGAGTTCACTTCAAGTCGCATCAAACAACGAAGCTTACACGGCTGCTCCAGCTGCTGATGCAGAAGCCGATGCGGCGCCCGATGCTGCGGCAGAGCAGCAGGAGGCAGCTGCACGTGCAGAAGCAGCACCAGCGCACGGCCCGGCGGCCGGCGCAGCAGCTGCAGCAGCGCCGCGGCAGTCAGCAGTGACGATAGCTGGGCAGCCCACACGCAGCAGTTCCGCCGCGCTAGCCGCAGCGGCACCAGGGGCGGAGCCAGCCGCCGTGCCCAGCGCCAACGGCCTGGCGAACGGCGTTGGCAGCCACGACACCAGCGACAGCAGCTCGGATGAAGAGGACGGCGAGGCCCGTGCTGCCGCAGCCGCAGCAGGAGCTGCTGCAGAGTCTGCCGGCGGCGCCGGCGGGTCAGAGTTGCCGGCGGCTGCGGGCGTGGACGTGTACGACGATGCGGAGCCGGACCCGGCCAAGTGCCGCGCGCTGGAGAGCTCGCTGTGGGAGCTGACGGCGCTGCGCGCACACTACGACCCCCTGGTGACATTGCATCCATTCTCTTGAAACCTGTGATGCACCTGAATGCATGTGGACTGGACAGGTCGTAGGGTTTAGGGTTTAGGGTCTTTGGAACACGGACAACGATGTGCCGGATCCACCCTGCCGAACGATGGTTCGTGGAGTCAGGGCTTGGACCTGGCTTTCATGCCTGACTATAGCCCTGGGATGAACAGCACAGACATGTGGCGCGGCAGGTGGCGGCCTTCAGCTCGATCATGGACAAGGACCTGGCGGACCGGCGGCGCACGGCGGAGGTGGACATCCAGTCCCTGCTGGGCGACAGCTACACGTCCCGCATCCAGGCGGATCTCAAAAAGCGGCTCAAGGCAGCGCCGACGGCGTTTTACGCTCAGCCGCCGCAGGCCCTGTTCACAGCCGACGTGGCCGCGGCCGCCTTCCCGGGCTGGGCCTTCAGCTGAGCGAAGCGCCGCTGCAATGCTGCAACGCTGCGCGTGTTCCGCCAGCTGCAGAACACACGAATGATGAGAATATAAGTTGAGACGACGGCAGCGAAGCTCCCTCACATGATTGTTGCAGGCGGATGGTTTCTGGATTCGAACAGGAGAGTTGATTGTGCAGCTCACACAGCTGGTGTGGTTCATTCGGATCTTTGTCGGGTGCAAATACAGCAATGTCATATGCAGGCAGAGCCACAGGTGTCGGCCCAACGTCGCACGCCACCTATCAGCATCTCGCCCGATCTCGTACTCGGTGACAAATTCGTCAAGTCTCGTCTGTGGGCCTGCCATTGCATTGTGCTGCACAGCCAATAACCGAAAGGTGGTCTTTTAGTTTCTTGACACTCATTGCTGCTGCTGCCGAGGAAATTTTTGACAAATCGCCTCACCAAGTACACGCCAGAAGCATCCTTTACAGATCGTGGTGAATGGAGCTGGAACAGGACCACGCCTCACAGGTGTGCACGAAGCGATTCACCAATACGCAGCAGGCCGATTGACGTCTCTGCTGTTGAGTGCAAAACGCCCGGCTCGCACAGGTGATTCACGTTTTCGCTTGTGTAAAATGGACAGTGTCAATCATTGACGTGCCTGCCGCCGTGTTTTTGTCCCTCGGCAGGTCTGCAGCAACAATTCCATCACAAGCGCATTGCAGACCGTGAGATCAAAGGTGCAGGCACAGTACTTCATGTTCTCAACTGCGAAACATGCAGGAGGACATGGCATTACGCCAGTCGGGCTCTGCGCCGCTTGCGGCTGTGGTGGTGATGTCTCCGACGATTCAAGTGCCAGTGGCGGTGGACTTCACCTGCTCGATAGCGGGCAGGACTGGGAACCAAGGTGCGATGCCCACGTCTTTTGAAATTGCACAACGCCTCAAATTTATGTACACGACATAGTACAGCATCTCTTTTGCACTCTCTGCGGAACCCGCACGACTCAGGACATCACGCTTCCTAGAGGGCGTCAAGGTAAAGATAGGCTCTGAAACACCCCTGACTTTGAGACAAACTGGACGGCGCAGGGTGCCAGGCGGTGCGCATCAGCCAGGCCCGGCTGCTGGCAGTGGAGAGCCCGCTGGGGAGCTGGACCGCTTTCCGCGTCGTCCCGCTGCAGGGCCTCTTCCCGCGCGTCTTTGGCGGCCTGCTGCTTGCGCCGCCGACGCTGCAGCAGCAGCAGGTCAGGACTTTATGAAATTGGCACTGGGTGAAGACGCTGCAGAATGAGGCAATTCGACTGGCTACCTCGGGCGGCTGTGCTCAGCACAATCTGCAGCACAATCTGCAAGGTGAGGGCCGGGAAATTATTTTTAATCGCATCCCATCGGGGATTGCGCACCCTCATTCGAGAACCCCGTAAGTTGAGTGAAGAAAGAGTTTGGAGGCCGGAAGGATATGCTAAACTTGCCGCGCACTGCGCAGGCGCAGGCGCTGCCGCCAAAAGACCTGCTCGTTCTCTGGGACCAAGACCCGGCAGCATGCGCCATGCTGGTGAGGGCTGCCCTGCGGCGATGTTTCTTTCTGCTGCAGCCCTGCTGCGCCGCTTCTGACTATGACAGACTATATACTTGTTGACCTGAGGACCATGCTGCACTTGAGTCCAGTGCTCATTGCATCAGCAGAGACACGGTCGTGGGTGGACTGTAGGATCCAGTCGGCCCTCACAGCTTACTGGCCGCATGCCCAGGTGCACCGAGACCTTGCGCGCGGCGATAATGAGTTCGATGTGCAGTCGGCGCCGCAGCTGGCGCAGCGGGCTGCGGCCGCGCTGCGCACGAGCAAGAGCGATGCCGAGCGGCGGGCGGCCGCAGCCATCCTGGCGATGCTGGATCAGGCAGGGGGCCACCATGGCAGCATCATCACCTGAACAGCATGTCGTTTGCCAGCCATGACACTGATATGCGTTCACCTGGTACTTTGCCGCACGTGAATGCAAGGGCACGTGAATGCAAGGGAAGACCAGCAGGCGATCCTGGCTTGCAGGCGGACGTGCTGACAGACCTCGGTCTGGACCGCTACTTCACCTGAACTCACGCGCTGGGTAGCCAGTGGTGGGCTGGGCGAAACCATCATGTACGAACGCATCTCCAGCATGGGCTCGTCACAGGCCTCACCAGTTGGCGCACCTGTTTGCAGCTGCTCGCACGACGATGATGTTACTGGCGGGGCTGCTGAATGGGTCCGGCGCAATGGTGTGGATTACGCCGATCTGCTGAAAGACGCCGCCGCCGGTTGTGATGAGGTGGAATCACTTGGCAATGTCAGCGCTTCATATGAACACGTGGCCATATCTACAGATGGCGGCCGATGTGTGCGCACAGATCCACAGTCTTGTTTCGACAAGACTCACAAGTCAACGGTGTGCCAGGTGCTTGTCGTTCAACAGACGGCGTCATCCTGCCCGCCGATGCTAGGCACAGGTGTCTGTTGCGGCTGTTGTTTCATTGGCGTAGGTCGTTGTAACCTTCGAGATGCCTGCAGGAGCCCCGCAAAATCTTACCACGCCAGTAACAATAAGCTAAATCCGGCACCACGACTCGGCTTCCTGACTGTCAAATGCTGCAACAATGGGCCAAGCGCTGCACATTTTATAATAGGCTGACGATCCTGGGAAGTTCCTGAACGCCACGAAGGGGCTGACTGCAAAAGAGTCGTCTAAACCACCGTATGCTGACAAGAGCGAAAGACAGAAGCTGAGCCCCCTGATATAACACATCGTCCCTGAGGTGACACAAAGCTGTGTCGAAGTGCGCTGCCCTAGGTTCCCGTTGCCACATGCAATCTCAATGATATTGTACATGCTGCCGGCGAAAGAATGCTTCTAAACCGACAGTGCCATGCCTGGTTCGCCCAGCGGATCGCATCGACTAGGGTAGGGCAATCAGACGTGAAATTACTGCTGCTAGCAAGGCATGGCAAGAAGCTAATGACTAATCAGCGGAGCCCAGACGCCCGCACCCACGTGCTGCTGAGTTGCTGCGCCCAAGACTGCACGGCAGCATTCAGCTGACGACCCCCCAGAGTGCACGCACGACACCCAGCTGACGGTCCCCCAGAATGATGGCCTGTGGCGGCAGCCGGGCTGCTGCCACCGGCTCGGCTGACCACGCAAAGCTGCCGTTGGCGGGTGCTTTGAAATCCAACCAATCCCGCCTACTGCGCCTGCTGCAGGCGCCCAAGACGCGCTCACGCCACCTACGAAAAGCTGCCGATGCGGCCCGACAGCGCGCGACTCAGCACCCGCGTCGGGTGCAGCATGCCGCGGATGCTGCTGCTGATCACGCCGCCGCGCTCGCCGTCCTCCAGCGACGAAGCCTGCAGCGTCGCCGCCAGTTTGGCGTCTGCCGCCTCGCCGAACTCTGCATCCAGCCGCTTTGCCGCATGGTCCGGGGCGTCTGCGAACGGCGACTGCACCGAGCCGCAGTCCTTGCCAGGACTGCCGCGCCACGGGCTGCCACTGCCACGGTAGCGGCCGTCGAGCGCCGGCAGCGGCATCGCTGCGTAGTCCGCCGCCGCCGCGCCGTAGGCTGTGACGGCCGCCGCGGCCGCCGCATTAGGCGTGAGCGGCGGCTTGGGCGACGCGCGGTGCTGGCTGCTCGGCACGGCCGCGGCCATTGGCGGCAGCGGGGAAATCAGGCCTCCTGTGTGTAGGGAAGGCCATGGCCGTCAGAGATCAAAGCCTGCTCATTCACGACGTCGCACGCATTCCATAACAGGCTCAGGACGATTGAGCAAAGAGTGGCAGACAGGGAATTGGCAGCAGATCTCTGACGGGTGCAGAGGCAGAGCAGACAATATCTGTAAGCGCAATGCGGAGGGCCCAGCGCACCCGAGGGCAGTTTGGGCGGCGAGTTGGGTGGCGGACAGCGGGGTGGGGTGACCACCAGGTGGATGGGCTCGCTGGTGATGTTGCCGCGACACTCCTGCGCCAGCGCCGCCACCTCCCCGATGCTCGTCTGCTGCGGCTGCATGTGGCAGAAACACAGCAACGTCAGGTCTGATGGAGAGCTTCAAATTGTCAGCTCTACTCGTACACAATACGCACATCAACGAGTGCATGCAAGGGTACGAGGCACGCAGGCGAGCGCGCCCCACTTGCAGCAACATGGATTAGGATTGGGCAGCATATATTAGGTCTGAGGTGCTCACCACGGACAGCAGGACCCTGCCGCTGGCCGTCTGCAGCCGCATCGTGATGTTGGGCTCACCCTGCCCCCGCATCCGCGACAGCGCGCTCTGCAGTGTGTCAAGGTTCAAATGTCAGCCTGGGCAGCTGCAGGCACATGCATTTGGACCCACGACAGGGCAGCAGGCTGGGTTCGCACGGTTGCACGGCCGTGCCGCAGGAAATGCGCATTCGACAAGCGCATCCCCGCATCAAACACTCGGACAAGAACCAGCAGTCCAAGGAAGCACCAGCTCGTGCGTTCTCACCTGCAGGGCCTGGCGGGTGTAGCGCTTGGTGCCGAAGGCGGACAGCGCCTCCCACTCGCCGTTGAGCAGCGTGCTCGCCGCCGCCGCCGCATCGTACGCCACCCGCAGCGACCGCACCCCGGTCGTCAACGCCGCGTCAGCGCCCCGCGTCACCAGCCCCACCGGCGGCCGCTCTGCATTGAAAGTGCACAGGCACTGTCAGCTTTTGTTCGCCATACAGCAGCATACCAGGTTCTGCTGCACAGCTCCTTCAACTCAAGCCTCGTGAACAAAGGCGGCTTGGGCAGACAGGTCCTCTCCGGAGAGCAAGCCGGTTGAGCAGGCGAAAGGGTTGCAGAGAGCATCCACCCCGCATGTGCACGGCGCCGCGCTTGGTGGCTGGCAGGGCTGCCCACCAGCAATGACGAGGGACTGGCGGTCGATGGGGATGCCGTAGCGGCCACGGATGGCGACATGCACGTCCGCCACCATTGCCACGCCGTCAAACTCCAGCAGCGCCGTCGCCCCCGCCAGGCTCTGTGCAGGGTTGCACAGTTTCATCGAAAGATGTAGTATGCAAACAGATCGCCTAGCCAGGCTCTCCTGTTTGCCGCTGGCCCGGGCCAGCGATGAGGCGAATGTGGCTGCCGCGTGGACGCTTCAGAGAGCTGGCTGTTTTCATGCAGCTCAGAACACCGATGGAGGCACCGATGTTCAGCGCATGCCAGCTTGCCAGTACACCTGCACAGTGACGGGCACGCAGGCGGCGGCGGCCGTGGGATCGGCGGACCGCCGGCGCAGCGGCATGACCAGGTGCGAGTTGGCCCAGGCCAGGAGTCCGCGCCCCGCCCACTCCCGATTGATGACCTCTGGCAGGAAGAAGAAGTTCACCCAGCCTGCGGGCAGCACGATTGGTCAATGTTCACAGTGCGCTGGATATTCATACGGCTGAGCCAGCAACGCTCACAAGTGCATGAAACGGACCCGACGATGTGCTCTGCTCGCAGCGACAGAGCGCCTCGACAGTGCTGCCGCGGCTGGCAGGTGTCAACACGAGGGGAAAAGGCTACGCACCCACGAGGGTGGTCTTGGCTGAGGGGCGGCATGCCAGCGACTGCGTCATCGCCTTGGCCAGGCTGCTGATGCTGGGCCGCGGCTGCAGGATGTCGCCGCGCTCCTCTGCAGGCAAAGGAAAAGAGGGTCGCGAAGTCGGCGATGGGTCGGCAGGAGCATGCCTCAAGCTCCCGTCTGTTTAGAACATGTATGTCAATAGTTGGGCAGGTGCAGAACTGTAGCTGCAGAGGCAGCCACGACGGAGGCAGAAGCTCAAAACACATGCAAGCGGCATTGCAGTGGCTCACCGAGGACGAAGATCTTGGTGTTGTCAGGTGACAGGCCGGACGCGATGGCCACCGTCTCCTGCACCTGCCGCAGCGTCATGTCCGGCGCCTGCAGGGTTCAGAACTCGATCTGATGCCGTAGGGGAGCCCAATTTGTATGCAGTGGTGGGGATAGGTCGGGCAAGGAGAAGTTCGAGTTGTTCAGGTCGCAGTCGCATTGGGCTTGCAGGTTGTCGCAGGTTGTTGCGGGCAGCACGTTGACACTTTGGAGGTGCATGGCGGAACACACCAGGGGCACTGTGATGCTGCGACCGCCCAGCAGCCGCACGGTGCAGCCGTGCATCGCGCACGTCATGCATGTGTCCGCGCAGGAGAGCCGTGGCAGCGACAGCGACCTGCGGCAGGAACAGAGTCGACACATTGACGGAGGATGCAGGCTGATGACACAACAATGCACAAATGCTCAATGCTTCTGTGCTGTGCCATACGAGAGTGCATGCGATTCGACCGCTGCCTCACTCAGTTCTTCAGTGGGTGAACTCAATTCTTCAGTGGGTGAAGACAGGTTGCGCGCACCCGAGCGGCTTGGATACCAGGCCGGCGGCGGAGCTGACGGCGGATATGTAGGCAGCGCCTGCCAGGATCAGCGGCCTGGGCACCATCTCCAGCGCATCCTGCGAGCAGGCCGCGTAGGTGCTAAGCCGACAGATGATCACGATACGGCAGCGCGTGTGCGTTGGGGCAGCCTCACGTTCGAGGCAGCTCTTCTGATGGCAAAACACACGAAGTAGCCCGAAGAAGGCTTTCGTCTGAGCCCAACGCGACTGCAGGCCCTCAAAGTGATATTTACAACTCAGACATTGTATTAGTCGAGCGGCACCTTGAGCATGCGCGCCGTCGAATCGAGCGACGGCATCATGGCCAGCGCATCGCCCATCAGGGCGCTCGTGCCGTTGATGGGGGCCAGCACCCCGTCCATGCCGCTCGCAACGCCTGACAGTGCCGCTGCCGCGTCCGCTGCCTGCGTCGCCGGAGAAGCTTTGAACACCGCAGATGGGCACCTAGGGCGCAGGCGCCAGCGCGGTGCTGCCGCACATGCTGATGGGGCTGGCGGTACTCGAGAGCATGTCATGTCCGGGTCAAGTGTCTTGCTGCTCTCGGCCTCGCAGATCGAAGTAGGATGGGGATGTGGCACAGGTTCCGAGGGCAGCGAGCTGGACGATTCCGGGTGTTGTGCTGCCACTGAGGCACGCTTCGACATGCACGACCCCATCGGAACCTGGCACAGCGATGCCGGAGTATCCAGTGCGGCTGTGAAAGCCGCGGCTCGGGCACACGGTTGACGCGTTCAGGGTGTGCCAGAATGAACGACTGGCCATCATTTGACCCTGCACACGTCGGCACGACCTTTGAATCTGCAGCAGAAGCCTGCAAAACCTGCTCACCTCGCAGCAGCGCTGCGGCTTGCACCCTCAGTCACCCGGCCTGTTTGTACTCGCGAAAACGCTGCCCTAACTGCAAGCCAGCGCCGCCTTCGAGCCCAATGCAGCGGCGGCAGCTACGACTTCCGGGCGCTGTTGCCGGAAGGCGCTTCCGGTGGCAACTAGCGACCGGCAAGGTGCTACCGGGAGTCGGTGAAAGGCGAATCCGCAGGATGGCCTCTGCCACTTCGCAGACGCCGCGACGCTGCTGAGAGGCCGCAACGTTACGCAATAAAGTCTGAGACGAGTGGGACGGCACACTGCCGATGCGTGTGCAAAATCAAGCTATTGCTGAGTATTGACATGAGCATCCCCGATTTCCCGAAATGTCATCAGACACCGCGGTTTCTGTCAACCAACAGCACATTTTGCAGCCAACCGTCTGACCTGCCTCGTCAAATGCAATCCAAATGCCAAGCAACGACGCGACTACCTAATCCATTCAGTCAGGCAAGGCCAACCTGCAACTCTGGGGCAGCAAAGTCCTCCCAAAACTGGTGTCTTCGTGCAATGCATTCCAAACGAGCGCTCCAAGGACCCCACCGCTTTGGGGGCTTCCAATGAAAATTGCAAGAATTGCTATCAACGTCATCCCATCAACACGGCTCGCCCGCCAGCAGTCCTTCCTTCCTCACAGCCGGAAGTGCATCAGCCGCCGCGCCGCAGCATGCACGCCCTGCAGCCTGATCGCCGCCGCCGGGACGGCCGCCCTGCCCGCCGAATGCACCGCCGTGGCCGCCCGCAGCCGCAGCGCACGCTGCAGTGCACCTCCGCCTGCGCAGGGTCGCGCCTCGACATCATTTGCGGGCACTGGTCCAAGCGAGAAGCACTTGGAGATGCAACACGAGTTGCCGCGCAGCTGCCACCGCATGGTTAGTCCCCCCCGGGATGTGCACACAATGCAATCTGGTTCAGCAGATGCTTCGGCGGCATGAAAGCATGAGGGTAAGACCATCGCGATGTGAGCCACACTCGCCTGCTGCGCCCTGCATGAAGCTGCGCCGCTGCGCCGCGGCTGGCGCCGCCCACCGCTGCAGCGCCTGCTGCCCTGTGCTGACGGTGGCAAATCCCCGCAGGGCGCCGCCGCCGGACTGGAATCCGCTGCTGGCCGCGACCGGCTGGCACTGGGAGCCCGACCCTGCGCAAAGTGCAAACACGGGCGTTGAATGGCTTGGGAAAGCACAAAGATGCGTCACTGCGCGCGAATTCTCTCTGAGACTGGAGGCCGCAGGACGCCAGTTCCCAAGCAGGGCGAGCAGCGCATCAACTCCCGCAGCAGTGATCTGTGCAGACACTTGCAGCACATGCACCCCGCTTGACTGGGCACCAGCAAATGCACTCGACACACAAGCGGCTGGGCAGACGGCGCACGTGACCGGCTCTTGACGCGGTCCTTGAGCTGCACGATCAGCACGCTCATGTTGTCGCAGCCATAGCCATCCGGGCTGTCGGGTCCCATCGGCCGTCGCGCTGCCTTGACCTGCGGCAATATTGTTGCCTCTTATGAGTGCATGAATGCATGAATGCAAGATAAGATGCAGGGAGGATGCTATTCAGGAGGCTTCTCCCGCGGGGGTTGCTGCCAAAGGCCAGCCACCTGTCTGTTTCCAGGCGGCCAGATCTGTCAGCGTTATACCCACCCTTGCCGCCCGGACCTCAGGTGCGCTCCATGTCCCCTGCTGCGATGCGCTCGAGATGCAGCTGCGGGCGAACATGCTTATCATCGTCTCAGGTGGGATTCCTCGCCTGAGGGCTGCCGGCCTGGGAGCTGCCGGCCTGGGGGCTGCCGGCCAGGGCCTTGTCCGCTGCCGCCTGGGTTGCAGCTGGGGCCCCGTCCTCGCCCACAGAGCAGGTCGCCACCGCCTCGGCGATCTCGGCGTCCGTCGCGTCGGGCTTCTCCTTCATGAGGCGCATCGCGGCGGAGAACGCGTCCCAGGGGCTGCAGTCAGGCTCCTGGCCTGAGTTGCCTGGCTGCCCGGCCGGCGGGCCCACCTGTTGCACGCGCTGAAGGACGTGCATCAGTTTCAGGGGCCCAGTTGCATCAGTTTCAGTGGCCCAGTTGCATCAGTGTCAGTGGCCCCAGTCAGTTTCGGGAACAGCAGAGGCTTGCAAAAGCACACATGAGATGATGACAGATGTCGTTCTTGCACACCCAAGCAGCCTCAAGTAACCACAACCGCCTGCGCAGCAGGAGCGCTTTGGTTCAGGGTGAGCGTAGCAGCAGACTTGCCAGTTGGCGAACCTGCAGGTCGACGTGGCCGTTTGCTGCCGCAATGCCCGCTGGGGTGTCCAGCTCCTGAGACCCTGTGGCGCCGCCGCCCGCCGACTCCTTTGCCGCCGCTGCCGCTGTGTCCACGGACTGCTTTGCCGCCCTGATATTGGCCTCCAGCCCGCTGGCCGACGTCGCCGCCTGGTCCGGCGGCTGCAGGCGTGACTCTGCGCAGAGCGTGGAACAATCTGGACGGTTACAAATCGTTTGTCTGATCGTGATCTCCGAAGCTGTGTGCCGTTTCACAGCTGCCAGGATGCGGCACAAGGAATAGGAGACGTCCCATACGGAAGGCACCTTGAGGCCCAGGTTGCAGGGCACCGACAGGAATATGCACGGGACGACTGCGTCAGCAGCATGCGCACCCGCGAAGGCGCGATTGACGGTGCCGTCTGCCGCCGCCGCCGCCGCCGCGCCGTCGCCTGCCACCGCCGAACCGACATCTTCCTCCTCCGGCTCCTGCCGTGTGCAGGCCGCAAGCTCTGACGCCAGCGCTGCGGCGGGCGGCTGGCGCGCAGGCGGCGGCCCGCCGTCCGAGTACAGGGTGGGCGCCAGGCAGTGCTCGCACAGCGCCGCGGCCGCCTCCGCCGGCGTCGCGCCACCAGTCAGCTGCTCCCGCACAAAGTCCACCACCTGCGCTCGGGGTTGAGCGTGATTAAAAATCAAACAACGTGGCTTGAGGCGGGCTCAGTTGCTTCCCTGCATTGCGCGCTGCGAGTCAGACACTGCCTATGTCTAGCTGCAGTTCTGTAGCCTGGAGACTCGATGCCACAGAGAACTCGGAGCCCACTGGCGCGTGCTTCATGGCGACAGGTGAGAGGGCCGTCGAGGTTTAGGGTTTAGGGTGAGAGGGCTTCGTGTTTTCCGTGCCTTCTCCTCTCCATGCTGCTGAACCTGCTGCACCTTGTACTTGCGGATTACCCACACTGCTGCAGCACAGCAATTCGACCCTGAATGCGAGCACGAGCCTTGCTGGTGGCGAGAGCTCAGGTTCTCCCAGATGCCGTCGCAGGTGAGCCCCTGCCAGATGCCCTGCTGCAGCACGGCATGCCAAGACGCCCACAGCATGATCCCTGCTGGGCAGGTCGCACCTGCTGGCTGCTGAGGTCCTCCCAGATGCCGTCGCAGGCGAGGACCAGGAACTCGTCCTCCGGCTGCAGCTCCTCCACCCGCAGGTCTGGCATAGCCGTGATCATCTGCTCCGACGCCTTCACGTCACCTGCGGGTCACAATCCCTGAAGTTTGCAGCTGCTCCTTGGCTGGGTTCACGACAGCAGCTACTGGAAGAGGAAGAGGAAGATGACCCTTGAGCAGCATCATTCACCAGGCTCAGCCAAGAAACTCCCTAAGTAGCAGACATGTGAAAGCTGATAGGGACGCTCGTTCTGTGACAGGGCATGCAAATCCAGCAAGATTTGCTAAGCTGCGCACCATTGCGCTTGAACTCAAAGTCGCCCAGCGCGCGCGACAGGCTCAGGTTGCCACACGTGCGGCCGTTGCGCACAAATCCGCCAGCCTGCAGTGGTCAAGTTCATGTTCATCAGACTCGGGTCAAGCCCTCAGCCATCGTCGTATGATTTGCCGCATTTAGTAATCACCGGAGTAGCTGAAGCACCTCCACCTGGCCACCAGCGGCCCGGCCCAATATCCTGACGCAGTCGCAGCCTGCCTGCGACTGTGGCGTTGCCA
>JAABUL010003572.1_pt1 | contig 22785 bp, 2 predicted proteins | sample 5559151 | NCBI WGS metagenome assembly JAABUL01 (sample SAMN10711876, study PRJNA513368) | rock metagenome | isolation source: Antarctica rocks | place: Antarctica: Victoria Land, Pudding Butte sud | reverse complement strand
GTTCTGCCAGCCAATCAGAGGCCTTCAAACGCACTACTCCTTCTGCAATTCTACGGCTACGATATGGAATTTAAGCCTCATAACACCAAAAACCACTAAAACACATAACCACCATATATACGAACATATGGTATGCAGCTAATCTATATGTATATGGTGTGTAAGCTCCAATCCATTACATATGGTGACACCACACCATAAAACACCACACCACATCCCCGCACTGCGTCAGACCAAAGATGATGAATTTATGCAGCCTGGTACTTGACTGCGGCGTTCGCTGTGTCAGAGAATGTCTTGGTTGAGTACGGAAAGATTCCTCAGACGAGGAGCGATCGTCTAGAAGCTTTTCGTCTTCGCCGTGAGCAGTGTATGATTCCATGATCATTCCGAGAGTACTTGCTACGGCCGAGACGTGAATGTTCTGAGTGTCAACTGAACAGGAGACATGTTGCAGAGCCAACAGCCTAGACTTGGCAGGCCAATTCCCGCGCTACACTTTCGCGCGGTTCATACGCGCGCCAAAGCTTGTAGCTGCTATCCAAATTCCTCCGAACGAAGCCATGTCCTTACGAGATCATTCACAACTACCTCTCGTCGGCTACACCTCACTTGGCTAGTATCGACCTGACACTGTCCGAGCCTACCAAGCAAGCGGTGTTTCTAGCAGCATACCAGACATGGGACGATGGCGTCAATGGATGGAAGATAGACTCAACAGAAGGCCGAAGCTCCAACGATGGCAGCGACTGGTTGTTGAGGACGACAATGGTTACGACTTCCAGCCCGAGGACGCCTTACTCGAGAATGAGCTGGGAAGTGAGAAGACGACTCGAACACAGCCCGTTCGCCGTTATGCTAGGATCGCAAGCGCTGTGAAGTATCTCATCCTCAAAGTGATAGCTGTCGGCAACTCTGTTCTACTGTTCCTGATCTTGATCGGTCGTATACACATCTCAACAGTCGATCCTGTTGCGTTGCCTCCTGCAAGTCAGTCAGATTGTTCTTTCCGTAAAGACATAACAAGAGCTGATGCATTCGATTCGGAAAAGTGAGCGTCAACACTCCGCAAGTATTCCATCCGAGTATACCATTCACGATATTTGCGGAAGATCGAGGAATTACCGCATGGAAGCAGTTGACGGAAAACTTCGACATCGGCACTGTCTACGTTCAAGATCATAAAGATCATGGACTGGTCGATTCTGAGCTCGACAGCTCAATTTCGGGCTACGAGATGTACCCGGTCGCCATGTACCATCAATTGCACTGCCTGGTCCGACGTTCTGACACAATGTATATCACTAAGGCTAACCTGAAACTCTAGGGTACGATCCGCCAAATATTCTACACACTCAATGTAACAGCGGAGTAGGCGTATGGCAACCATGTTGGGCACTGTAAGTCTTCAAGCCTCGAGGCATGATGCAGCGTTTAGAACATCTTTGGTGCGATCAGCTACGAGATATCTGCTAACATATCAACCCAATTGTACAGGTTTCGAGTACCTGCGGCAAAGTCTCACCTGCAACGCTGACCTCACGCTGGAATATACTTCAGTAGGTTGGGAGGTGGAGCATCTTTGCAAAGATCCAAAGGAGGTTGAGGGTTTTATGCGAACATATAATGAAGGCAACGAGGCATATCCACTAGTTCTAAGTATGTAGAAAGACCGCGCCGATAGAAGATGAACAAGGTGGTATGTTCAGGTCCAACCACTGTGGAAGCTTTCGTCCTTTGATCGATGCGATAGAAGCGACGCATTGAAGATTGTCCAGTCGATATGGCATCCAATCATGTAGATAGCCTCGTTGGGGCGCATCCTTGGACGCAGTAAACTGGCGGTTGGCGAAGTTCGGACACGCGGTTGCAGCGCGCCAGCAGAATTCGGCACACACGGCATATTAGTCGCAGACTGGTATTGATGCACCAAATATTATCAAGAGACCGTGAGAACTCAAAGGACCTGAACGACCGGCACAAAAGGCACTATGTGGCCGTATAAACCGTCGAGTCAAGCCAAATACTACAGACTACCCTTTGAGCCGAACATTAATAGTCCCATTAAAGCTACAAACACCATCTTAGCAACGCTGAAGATCCTGGCTTCTCTGACCGGCGCCACACTATCCACGGCACTTGTGACATATGCCTTCCTCTGGGACGGAACAGAGGACAGTGTCAACTCTCCAGCAGCGTTGTTTTCTCAACTGTAAGGTGAGCACACAATCCCAGATATCACATACGAGTGCATCCATCAGTAGTTATTAATTCGGTACTGACTGGCGAAAGTTCGAACAAAGGAGATGCATTTCACCCCTAGCGACTCGTACCCCGAAGGCGTTTCCTGGAAAGCTGAGATACCTTGTGAGTACGGCGTTTTGGCGTTACCACCATTTGTATCAGGATTGACAAAGTCTCACAGCTAGAGGAGGATATGTCACTACTTAAGGAAAGGAAGAACCGGACACCGAAGAGACATATGTTGTGTCTATGTATCACCAACTTCATTGCTTAGGATTCATTAATAACGCTCTGTTCCCATTAGGATCTCCTGGATGCTGGAACGTGGCAGACCCGGAAGACTCACACCATCTACAGCATTGCATCGAGTACCTGTCGAGCGCCATCTCATGTGCAGCTGACACAACCCTGGAGAAAGCATCGGTGACGCCACTGGAAGGGGGCAAGTACAACTACTTTGTTGGTGAAGAGAGTGCATGGGGAACGACTCACAGATGCCGCGATCTGTCGCAGATATTAGCCCTTACCGATGCCACTCCGGTAAGCAGATACTCGAGACAGACAAGGAGGCAGACTTGATTTTTCCTCTTCTTCGTTCCGTTGCCGTCCAAGTTGACTGTACTCTTGAATCACTCAGTGCTAGAACGAAGATTCACACTGTAATGTCTCTTCTTACCCAGTTTCTTGACGTGATTCATCGAACCCGGACGTGATACTGCTTTCGGCCACTCCCCAAAGCGATTTAGGTTAGCACTGGACATTCCGATTATCCGCAGATGTGTTACCTCGAACCGCGCGAAGTGAGCGGGCGGTTTGATAGCCGCCTTCCGACTAGAAGGATCGGACGGCTAGCGCACGGGCCCACCTGACGCACGCGTTTTACGCGTAACTCTCACTTTATAGACACTAACTTCAAAAATTCATAACTCTATTAATATAGACCTAATCGAGGCCGCGTTAAAGGAGCTAAGGCTTAATACTACCTAGACGATATCCTTAGTTACTTAGACCTATAGTATAAGTAGGTCTGCCTTATTACGCTAGTTTAATAGTATAAGCTAGCCTAAAGCCGTATAATAATAAAACTAGTAACTCCTTATACTATACTAAGAGACTACCCTTATATTATATATTAGTAGGCTTACGATAAGGGCGCTACCTCTAACCGTCGCTATAGTAAATAATATAGCCTAGTAACTCTCTAGTTAAGAGCCTAGAGGTAATTAGACTCGTTACTTCGTCCTCTACTATAAGGACGAACTTAGAAGTAGATATCTACGTATTATAGATAGATAACGGCTTAAGGCCGACTCTAGGTCGTCTTATAAGTACTACTTTAAGCTACTAGAGTTAAAGATCGAGTAGTATAGTATTACTATAGCTAATACCTATAATATAGATAAAAAGGGCTTCCTTATAAGTACTAGTATCCGTACTATCTAAATCTTTAATAGGATAACTATTAAGATAGGTAAGGTTACTAGAGCCTATACTAACGGTAATAGAGAGTAGGTTATAATTATTACTACTATCTATATAGATAGCTCTACGCTTCCTCTAACCGTTATCTTTACTAGATAATTACTTTAAGACGCTTAGTTATAGGACTAAGATATAGAGTATAACGAGGTACTCTTTACTACGTTACCTAATAGCTAGATAAATAACGACCTCGTACTTAAATAGATTAAGAAGGTCTTTAATTAGAAGACTAAGAAGAAGGCTCGTTAAGGCCGTAACTAGAGGCTATTAATACTAGATAGATATAGTAGTTATATAACTATAGCCTTCCTTAAGTAATATAACGAATATAAGATCCTCGTAGTAGTCTATCTACCTTACTCTACTTACTAGTTATTACCTCTTAACGTCGGTATTAGGGGACGCTCTACTAGCCTTACGGTACCGCTCTAGTCCCGCTATAGCCGCTTACTACTACTTAAGCGCTTCGCTCCTAAAATAATTCCTCTTCCTTAGATATTTATAGCTACTTAAACCTACTACTTACTCGTATCGATACTACCTATTACTACTCCCTTATAGTCGAATATCTCTTAACTCTTACGAGGAATAGCTAGTTCGAGTACCGTAATAGTCCCTACTTACTACCGTTAAAGCCTTAGGTTACTACTATAACTATAACTAGTAGAACTACCTATCGAGGCGTACTAATTAGTAACGACGGTATCGTAGGACCGTCCTTACGCGTCTACGAAGTTGACGACGATAACGAAAGTAGCGTAGGAGATTAACTCGGAGACGAGATAGGACTACCCTATATAGCGTACCTACTACCCCCCTAGCTAGAGGCTAGAGCGACCTTAGTACTTATACTAGTATCTACTAATACTCTTAATAGAGTAGAGGTACCTATCTATACTACTATTCTAACTCTAGAAGAAGTACTTAATACGCTAGAAGCTAAAGATATAAGGATAATATCGATAGAAGAACTTAGGGCGTACGTAGAGCGAATTATACTCTAAATAAGTATCCTAGAGAATAACTATAAGCGGAAACGGACTAAGTCTACCTAGGTCCGTAACGATACTAGGCCCTCTATAGGTATAGACTACGTAGTAGATTAGCTTATTAAGAAGGCTAAGCTTCCCTACTTAAAGAAGCCCTAGTATAGCGTATACCTCGACTAGGTCGTAGAAGTTAAACGTATATATAATATATATAGCTATACCTAGTACGATACTCTAAAACGTACTATATATACTATAACGTTTATCGACTAGAGCTAGTTAATACTTAAGGAGGTATATAACGTCCTTAGCTAGCGCTATTAGCGTCGCGTAATTAAAGGACTACTCCTTTAGTAAGAAATACGAGAACTTATAGAGTATACCCTATCCTCTCTACTAGTATACTAGGTAGAGACTACTATCGTATATAGGGTAGCTATATAGAGGCTAAACTAAAGGATAATCTCCTTCTTTAAGTTCCTTACGAATAAAGAAGTAGAGCTCTCTAATCCCCTACTAAAAGGACTATTTAAGGTCGATAGCTACTTTACGAAGCTATAGCTATATATCCGCGAGAAGATTATTAAAGGGACGCTTCTTAAACGATATAGTACTACTATAGAGCTTTAAGATAAGACTATCCGTATCGAGTACCTCTATAGTCTTAAGAAGACTATAGAGGCTAGTAGCGCTACTATAACCTCGTCGAGTTCTCGTAGTAGTAACTCTAACTAAGATAATACTAACCGAGGCCGTAGCTACGCCCGTAGTAGGGGCCGCGGAGATCGCGGAGGATCCCTAGGATACTACCGCGGCGGATACCTATCCGGCTCGCGTACGAGTCCTAATAATCGCGCCTTAGGTACTAACGTAACCTAGCTTAGGGGCGAATACTAGTCGGGAAACGATTAGCCCTAGTTATATAGCTATCCCTACTCTAGCTAGGGCTAAAGACCTAAGGACGTAAGAAGAGAATCCTAGCTAAAGTCTAGACTCTCTTTAGAGGTAACCTAGTTAAGCTCTAGGCCCTCGTTAATAGCGAAGCTTAGCTTAACCTAATTAGTTAAAGGATAGTTAAGGCGTTTAATATTCTAGAATACGAGGTATAGGTTAAACCTACCGCGCGTTTCCTAGATAATAATAAGATAACGCTATATAAGGCGTACCTCCTCGACGTTACTATAAAAGACTATACTAGCGCTAAGCGAACTAGTAAATAACTATTTTAGGCTAGAGCCTTTAAGAGCTACGATATAGTACTTAGCTAGAACTAGCTTAAAGTAGCTAACCCTCTTATTAGCTACTATCGTAGTACCTTTACTTAGTATAATAATATAGAGTAAAAACCGTACTACTAAAAGATCTCGATACTTATCGCTACGATCGAGGACGGAGCCGTTAATTTCTAGGTAGGTACTAACTATTAGGTAGGCGAAAAGAACGCTTACTATACCCCTCTTAGTATCGACTTAGGAGCGGACCTATACGTCTATACCCTTACGCGAGAGATCGAACCTTTCTAACCTAGTCCTAAGTATATTATCTTCTATCTAGATACGATAATTTAAGATAAGTAGTATACGGCGTACGCGGCTAGCGCGGTTATATCTACGCTTAGCTAATAAGGCGGCGGCGATAGAGACCCGACTACTATACCCGTATAGTATAAGAACTCGTAGTATATAGGTATAGTTACTATATATAACTACCTCTATACCCTATATACTCCCTACCTAGAGCTAGAAGACGTCCCTCGCGCCGCTATCCTTAATATATATAAGGCGTAGATTAGTACGCTAAATACCGAACCTAAACTACTAACGTAGTATAAGGACTTTAAGGACGTCTTCTCTAGCGAGATAGCTAGTATACTACTAGAGTACTCTAGCTACGACTACGCGATTAACCTAGAGCCTAGTAAGTAGCTACTCTAGATACTAATCTATAACCTCTCGTAGAAGGAACTTTAGATCCTAAGAGCGTACCTTAATAATATAGTTAAGAAGGGCTAGATTAGGTTAAGTAAGTTACTTAGTAGCGCCCCTATCCTATTTATTTTAAAGAAGGACGGTAAGATAAGGCTATACGTCGACTACTAAGGGCTAAATAAGGTCTCTATTAAGAACCGCTATCTACTCCCTCTTATTAGGGAGCTTCTAGAGTAGCTCGGTACCTCTATAGTATTTACTAAGCTAGATCTCTACTACGTATACTACCGTCTCCGTATTAAGGAGAGTAACGAATAGAAGACGGCCTTTAAAACGAGGTATAGACTATTCAAGTATATAGTAATACTATTCGGCCTCGCTAACGTACCCGCTACTTTCTAAACGTATATTAATAAAGCCCTTAGTAACCTAGTTAATACTATCTACGTCGTATACCTAGACGATATTCTTATCTACTCTAAGTACGAGAAAGACTACGTATACTACGTTAAATAGGTACTTTAGTAACTACGTAAATAGAGACTATATACGAAGCTCTCTAAGTACGAGTTCTATACTTAGTAAGTAGAGTTCCTCGGCTTTATAGTAACGCCTAATAGCGTTATAATAGACTTAGAGCGAGTCTAGAGTATTAGCGAATAGCCTATACCTTACTCCTTTAGGGATATCTAGGTATTCCTAGGATTTACGAACTTCTACTACCGAATTATATAGGGGTACTCGTAAATCGCTAAACTATTAAATAATCTCCTTAGTAGCGGTAAGCTACTAGAGAAGAAGAAGAAGGGTAAGCGTTAGATAGTAAGGGGAGAATAGTACTAGCCTTAGGAGGCTGCCTTAGCGTTTACTAAGCTCTATAATACCTTTATAAAAGCCTCTATATTATAATACTTCGACCCCTCCCTTCTAGTTATAATAATTACTAACGTAAGCGATATAGTATACGCGGAGATACTCCTATAGCCCTCTAAAGGCCTTATAGCCTTAGAGTAGTATAAGTATCCTATAGTATACTATTTTAAGACGTTTATAGGTACTTAAATTAACTACGCGACCTATAATAAGGAACTTATAGCGATTTCGGAATACTTTAAGACCTAGCGATACTACTACGAAGGCGTAGTATACTCTATCTAGGTACTATCTAACTATAATAACCTACGCTACTTTATAACGACGTAGGTACTTACTAGATAGTAGGCTCGTATTACCGAGTACCTCGCCTCCTTTAACTTCGAGATCAAATATAAGAAGGGTACTACTAACCCTTCTAATAGACTCTTTAGAAGACTAGACTACTTTAAAGGCTTTAAGGATACCGTTAAACGCGACTAGCTAGTAGGTATACTACCTACGCTATAGTAGAAACTAAGGGTTATAGAACTAAGTAACTAGCTACCCCCTTCTATAGAGAGACTAGGGAGCCTACTTACTACTTATAGCGATAGTATATATTGTACCTTATAAGACGTATTCTTAGAGCGAATTAATCTATCGTAGTATATAGCTATAGCGTTTATATCTACGACGACTACGGAAAGACCCCGCGTTACCTTAGGAACTACTACGGAGAATAGACGGAGCTTAGCTACTATATAGGCTCTTACTAGTACTATAGGCCTCGGCCTACTTATACCTTAAGCTACTATAGCTATAGCCTTAGTAGACGAGATAGCGCTTGCCGATTCGCTAGAGAGCCTCCTCGCTCTTATTCGTAAAGTCTAGTTAAGAAACGCCTTTATATAGGATACTTATAATAAGGATACGGCTAAGCCTACTACTAAGGGTTACCTAGGGGACGGAAAGCTACCGGCCTACTACTACCGAGTACTAGTTCGACTCTAACGGACTTATACGTAAGGGCGAAAGGGTATATATCCCTTAAAGCTCGGCGCTACGTTAGGAGCTCTTCTAACGTAATTATAATAACCCTATAGTAGATTATTATAGTCGTAACTATACGTAAGAAGTACTTATACGGAAATACGATTAGTAAGGCCTCTTATTAGACGTCTAGACGTACGTCGAAGAATATAATATATATTAAAGAATAAAGGTAAAATACTATAAGCCTTAGGGGGAGCTCTAGTCCCTTACTCCCTCCTCTTAGCTATAGAAGTCCTTATCGATAGACTTCGTTATTAGCCTCCTAATCTCGAAAGGTTTTAACGAGAGGACGTATAACTCTATCCTAGTTATCGTAGACTACTTCTCGAAGATAGTACGATACTTTCTAGTTAATAATACTATTAACGCCCTAGCTCTAGCTAAACTTATCTATAATAAGGTCGTCCTATTCTCTAGAGTACTAGATAATATTATCTTAAACCGAGAATTAGTCTTTACTAGCGAATATTAGAGTACCCTATACTACTAGCTAGTAGTAAAGCGCTAGCTCTCTACTATATTCTACCTATAGTCTAATAGTTAGACCGAAAGGGTTAACTAGTAGCTTAAGGCGTACCTACGTATTTACTATAACTATAGATAGGATAATTAGGTACGCTTACTATATACTACTACTTTCGCGTATAACTCTAAAGTATACTCTAGCTATAGCGAGATACCTATAAAGGTAGTAATAGGCGTTATCCTATTAATATCTAATAGTATTCGGGCCGAATACTAAACGGAGGGGGGGCGGAAAGAGCTAGTAAAGCTAGCGGACTAGGCTATTAAATAGCTATCTTCTAGATTAGAGAAGTTTAAGATTACTTAGAGGAGCTTAGTATACGTAGTAGAGCTATAAACTAAATACTATAACCGCTATAAGGAAGCGAAGTAATTCCCTATAGGGGATTAAGTAATACTCTTAGAGAAGAATATCTATAGTAAACGGCCCTATAAGAAGCTTAATAATAAGTACTTAGGGCCCTTTATAATATTAGAGTAAGTAGGTAAGTAAGTATATAAACTAAACCTACCTCTATCGATAAAGTAACTATATAATACCTTCTACGTCTCGCTACTAGAACTATACTAGGCTAGGGCTAGATACTACCTACTACTAGTCGACGAGCTAGTAGATAACGATAATAAATATTATTAGGTAGAGAAAGTAGTATTATACTAACGAGACTCGAAGGGTAAGAGGATATACCGAGTACGTTAGAAAGGGTACTCCTAAGAGTATAATAAGCTTATATATAAGGACTAGTTAGAGAACGCTAAGGAAATCCTTTAGGTATATCTTAATAAGAAGGGCCTACTCTATAGGGACTCCGCTACTATAGCGGCTCTAGAGCCTATATAAGTAGTAGAAGTAGTATAAGATATATAGCCCCCTATAAAGAAACGAAGAGGAAGGCTACCTATATAAGTAGAAGTAGCGTAATACGCGCTACCCCCTATAAAGAAACAAAGAGGAAGGCCGCTAAAGAAGTAGTAGATAGGCTATATATAAGAGAGTAAATCTTATTTAATTTTAGTAATAGAGGCTCGTTTAAGAAGTAGAATTAATTAAACTCGCCGCTAGTTAAAAACCCTAGTAGTCGTTAGCCGCTTTTCTAATTATTATATACGCGAATAAGCTAGTAACCTTAGTATAAGTAGCGGATATATACTACTTATTCTCTAGAAGTACCCCGTTATAACCCCGCCCCTATTACGGCCTTATACTACTAATACGCCAAACTATACTAATCTCCTCTCCTAAATCGTTAATATACTAAATACCTTAGACTTAATACTATAGTAAATCTTAATATTTATCGGCTCTATACTTCTACCTATACCCTAGTAGCGCTAAAAGGTAAGGTTATTATAGTCGAAGGACCTACAACGCTTATTATACTATAGCTTTACGTCTCTATTATACTAATCCTTAATCTTACCCTACTAGGCTCTATACGCCTTTATAAACTAATCGTAGTACTTACGGAACGTAGTACGCTACTCGGTACGCTAGTTAGAGTCGAGGACTAGATTAATAGCTACGAAGTAGAGGAACTTAATAACGTTTAGCCCCTAAAAGAACTCCGGATCGGTTATAGGATAGTAACTAGTCTTTAATAGGTTAGCCTTATAGTTACTATAAGATTTTCTATCCTAGGCTATCTTATAAGAGTAAGTAGTAGTAGGATCAAGCGACTTACTTAACTTACTCTAGCGGCGAATATACTCTAAGTAGTTATATATACGAAGATCTAGGTAAGGGGAGATCTATAGTAGAAGGCTAATAGTATACTTAATCGGAGCTATACTAGTATATAGCTTAGTATTATAGTATACCTTAAACTCTAGAGATCGCTACTTCGAAGGTATATCTTAACGGCTAAGAGTACGATAAATACTAGTAGTTAACTAAGAAGGACTATTAGGAGAGAAGAACGGCTTATCTTATAGAGAGGCGCGACGCCGACGCTTAGAAGAGCTTAGTAAATTCGTAGACGTACTAGGGCTAGATAGACTACGGAAGCCTATTTACTCGTAGGGTATAGTTAGCTAATATATTAGGTCTCGACGAAGCTTATACTTAGTACGCTTAGTACGCTTACGCTTAGTACGCTTATAAGTAAGGCGAGCTATATAGTCCTATATATCGCGTATAGATATACTAATACCTACTAATAGAGTAACTCTCCTAGAAGCCTACTAACGATTAGTCGGAGAAGGCCTATTACTATCTATATTTCTAAGACGAGTCTTAATCTCTTTAATCGTAGTAAGGGCTAATTAGTAACTAGTAGAAGATTATATAGGTAATCTAGGTATAGTAATATTAGAAGGTATAGACCCTTAAGAAGAGCGGCTATACTAAGAAGGTAAAGCCTAAGACGAAGCGAAAGTAGAGCTACTACGGCTTAATAGCTAAATTAGAGCTATAAAGATTAGCTATCGTATATAGTAAGTATCGAGCGAGAGGATACTTATAGCCGATAGTAGGGTCGTCGTTAACGCCGCTACCGCTAATACGAATAGAGCGACGAGTTAGTATAGTACTACGACTACTACTACGACTACTAGTACTACTACTATCGTTAGAGACTACTATATTTATAGGGGTCTAACTACTATACCTTTAGCTTATAGTAAATAAGGAAGGCTTAATAATTAAGAGAAGGAATAATAAACTACTATTTAAATTAAGAAAGGAGGTTACTATTTAGAAGAAGGAAGAAGAGGGAATAGTACGCCTATTATACCTACTCCTATATAATACTAGTACTAGTCCGCTACTAGAATAATAGCGGCGCGACTACGTAACGCTACCTAAGGTAAGCGGTATATATAACCCTCTATATATAAATAAGATAGGTATTAGATAGTTTTACTATAGGAAGGCGTAAGAGATATAGAGGCTCCTATAGAAGTACTTATAAGATAAGCTACGTTATAAGTAGTAAAGTATCTTAACTAAGGCTTTAGGGACGAACCCTTTAGAGGAGATAGGATAGTTATTAAGGGACGCTCCGCTAGCCTTCTAGTACCGCTCTAGTCCCGCTATAGCTACTTACCGCTACTTAAGCGCTTTACTTCTAGACTAATTCCTCTTCCTTAGATATTCGTAGCTACTTAAACCTACTACTTACTTATATCGATACTACCTATTTACTACTCCCTTATAGTTAGTTTATTTGTACTACTTGTAACGCGTTACGACTAGTTACTTACTTAATATATCTACGACTCTAATAGTTATAGCTACGTTAAGAAGCGTAACTTCTTCTATATATTCTAGTTAGCGTAGTACGAAGCCTTTACGAGCTCTAACGTCCTCTCGTTATTTAAAAAGACTAGTATATACCCTCTTAATTCCTTAATTATATTAGATAATATAGTCCCTTTAGTATACTCGTTAAGACTAACTACTACTTTATTAGACGGTCTAGCCGCGGTTATTTAACGTAAGAAGGTTTACTTCGTCGCTAACGTTAAGTAACGATATACTATATAATAAGATACTACTTAGAAGCTTAACAAGATCGTTAATAAGCTCTATATAGTTAAGAGTAAGAATAGCGTCCTCTAGTATAAACTTAATAGCTATAAACGAGCGTTATTTAAAGTATAGAAGAAGAAGATATAGACGAAGATAACTATCGAATAATTACGGTTAGATAACGGCTCTATAGCCTTACTTATAAGTCTAAATACTATTAAGATACTAAGAACGATAGAGGATAAGAAACGAGCCGCTAAGGAAGCTAAATAGGCTATAAAGTAGCTTGTACGTAACGAGAGGGTAGTATAGTTACTTAGTAAGGTAGTAGATAAGGAAAAAAGACGTATTAAGCGTAAGGAATAGGCTTAGAGTAAGTAGGTTAGTAAGGCTATAGAAATACTACGGAAGACGTACTAAAAGGATATAGATAGAGCGACTAGATAGCTCGATATAGAGCTCTAGTAGTTAGCTAAGAAGCTACGTAAGCCTTATAAGTAATATTTACCTAGTCTCGTAGTTATCTTATCGATAGATCTAGCTAAATTAGCTATACTAGTTAATACTAGCTCTAGTAAGCTAGGTAGGCCTCTAAGGCTAAGTAGACGCCTACTAGACTAATATTATATAGACTATATATTTACTAAAGTTACTACTATTATATACGCTTTAATTTACTTAATTCGGATACGTATATAGCGAGTTATTCGCTATTATATTTACTTAGTAGACTAGATAGAGCGCGTACGTTACGTATATCTATATACTAGCTATCTAATCCTTCTATAGCTCTAGTTTACTACGTTAGGAATTATAAGATATTAGGGAGCGCGCTAATAGCGCGCTCTCTAGTTCTCTAACTCTCTAGGCTCTACGCTACCCTTTATAGGTAGCGACGCTCTCTAGAGCGCGTCGCTATTAGCGCTACTCCCTAAGGAACGTCGCTATTAGCGCTATAGTATAGAGCGTTTAGGGGACGTATTCGACTTAAGTAATACGTAGTATCTTTACTTAGTAGTTAGTCGTAGGTAACGTAAAGCGCGTACGCCTTTCCTTTAAACTTTAACTTAAAGTTAAAGTTAAGACCTAGCGCCTCCCTCTAAAACTTAGTAATAGCTTATAGCGGCTACAAACGAGTATATATTTAGTAAGTATTAGGATAGGGGGTAGAGCTTAATTACTCCGCTAGCCTTAACTTAAGTCTAGAGTTAAGAGTAGCTACTATACGCTAGTATTACGCCTTAGGGCTACCTACTTAGAACTAGTATATATAATACGCGTAATACTATAGTAGCAAAGGCGTAGCTAGTTAAGTCTAGAGTTAAATCGTCGAGATTAGGGTAGGTTACGTCTTAAGTTAAAGCGTAAAGATAAGGGCTAGTTAAGTCTTAAGTTAAGGCTTAGATATTAAGTAGTTAGGAATAAGTTTAAGTAGAACCTCCTTATATTATAGATACGAATCGTAATTATATTCCGCTTGCTCTACTCGATATCTCTATCTCCCTTCCGCGTTATTTATAGTACCGATCTTATAAGCCTAACCTTCTTATTCTTACCTCGGCCCTTTATAGCTATCTTAATAATCTCGTACGTCTACTAATCTACTACTATCTACTCCTATTTACCTTAGATATAGCCGTCGACGAGGCTCTACGACTACTATATTAATTAGCTATCTAGAGAGCCTAACTTAGCTATTAGCTTATTCTCTATCTTCGCCTACGTACCGTACCCCTTTAGAAAGGTAGCCGCCTTTAATACTAGCTCTTTTAGTACTATCTTAGTCTCGCTAGGTACTACTATATCCCCGTCCTCGCTAGCGCGAGAGCTAACTATAACGTTAACGTTACTATTAGGCGTTAAGATTAGCGGTACTATCTCTCGTAGAGCTAGGTCTAATATTAGTAAAGATAGAGCCTACGCGCTACTAGAGGTACTATATTTAGAGTCTACTTAACTAGACGGCGGCAGCTTATCTAGTCCGGTATACGTAAAGTATAGAGCCTTAGAGCCGTACGTAGGTAGTACTAAATAATCTAGGATACCTACGTCGCCCTTATCTTCCGACTCTAGTCTAGCTATACTAGTTATAACGTCGCTAGGCTTAATACGGAGCGCTATAGTAAGCTCGCTCTCGTCGTCGTCGATACCCTACCGTACTACTCGGTTAATAAGCTAAAGAATACGCCTCTAGCGGACTAGATTAACTCTCTACTAACCTCTATACTTACTCTAGTATACTAGGGCTAGGACTTCCTAGTCTAAGGAGTTATATAGCTAGCGACCGCGTACTCTCTATACCCTTAGACCGTAGGTTATCGCTATTAAGATACTAAAGATAGTCGTACTTATACTAAGTAGTATAAAGTCGTTTACTAGTTCGAAGAGATAGCTCGTCTCTAGAGCCCGCGCTATACTAAACGAATAGAAGAATACCTCTTTAATACCGTAGATAACTATAGGGCTAAGGTATCGTTTTATCTATATAACGCTATTAGTATACTATAACCGCGCTAGCGCTATATATACCGTCTTAAACCCTTCTACGGTCTTATACGTACTATTCTTTAACTTTTCCTACGCCTACTCCCTCTTAGTAGTAGTAGTCTTTAGCTACGGGGCTAAAAGCGTACGCTTAGTAGACCGCGTAATATTATTTCGGCTCTAACGTAGACCCTCCTAGATCTATATTTATATTAAATCTAGAGATAGAGTATCCTTATAGCAAACCTTCTATATACTATTATTAGACGGCTATACTAGTATAGGCTCTATCTCGTCGTCTATTATCTTAAGCCTAAACTTCTTAGTATATACCTCTATCTAATACTACTAAGCTTATCTTGTAACCTAGTCGTTATCTACCTCTAAAGTAGGATATATCGACGCGTAGCTATAGCTACCTATTACTACGATAGCGGCTAGTATCTTCTTCGTCGTATTATAGTAAGGCTTATAGCCTATAGGATACTATAAGAGTAGCTTAGTCCTTTAGAAGGTCGGAGCGTTACTACTAGTTATCTAAGATAGCGTTTCTCCTACTTTCCGCTTCCTTCTAGTAGTTATATTAGTAGACGTAGATTATATCTTAGTACTACGCGGTATAACGCTCTACGCTATCTACTACTTACTACCTAACTAATCTTCCTATAAGAGTCGTATTAGTATAGTTTATAGTACGCGTTTAGACTATACTAAACGCTACTTTACTCTTAAGCGTACTAACGCTATTATCGTTCGCTCTAACTCGTCGTTATCGCTATAGTTATTAGCGTTATCGCTATAGTTATTAGCGTTATCCTATATAGTACTTACTATAACGATATTTAATACGAGTTAGTAAGGAATAGTATTATAAAGTAAGAGGTTATATAGTAAGGAAGTAGAAAGAGACGTAATAGTATAGCGTAGTTATCTAATACTAAAATACGCTAAGTTCTACGCGTTATTATTATTATCTTAAATATAGCTAATTAGGCGCGCTTTAAGTTAAACTTTAACTTAAGGATCTAGCGAATTTAGCTAAATTGCTATAGTCGATCCGAGTAATTAGCTAACTATAATCGCGCTTAGTATTCGACTTTAACCTTAAGTTAAAGTAGGGTTAGGGTTAGGGTAGGGAACTCTAGTATATCGATAGAGTACGAGCCTATTACTAACTCGTTCGTTTCGTACTTAAGCTTTAACTTTAACCTTAACTACTAAATAATTATATATCTACTTCTAGCTATAGGACTTCTACTATCCTACGTCCGTTTAACCTACTCTATTACCTACGTCTAGTAAGGCGTAGAAGCTAGCTACTCTATCTACGTATAAAGATAGCTACTATATTTAATACCGCCGCCGTTATTATAGCTGCCTATATTATCTACCCTTTACTATTAGTAGTATATTAGGTCCTACTATAGCGTATCGTCGAATTATATAAATATACGCTAGATAAGTAAGCTTTAAGTTAAACCTCTAGTTAAACGTAGTATTAATATTCTACGATATTACGTAGTAACCTATCTTTAATAATATCGACTACTACGCGTAGGGCTAAAAAGCTACTAGTATACGGCGTTTAGGGTTAGTATAGTAACCTCGCCGCCCTTAACCTACGTAGTAGCGTATCTATACGTATATATTACCTACTTAGCTTAACTAAAGTATTACGGGTAGATACTAGAATATAGGTAATTAGAGGAAAGGTATATAGGTACTTATATATCTCGACGCTAAGCGAGCGAGACAATATAGGAGCTACGTAATACTACTTAACTACTCGATAGCGAGATAGTAAGTACTACTCGACTAGCTCGTCGCGAGTCTAATAAGCTAGTAACACTTATTTAGTATATAGAAACTAAGGATATCTTTAATATACTTATATTTAACTTATATTATAATCTTACTAAAAGGTCTATAACTATTTATAGTATATTCGAGTTATCTTACTTAAATACCTACTACTACCTACTCTTTAAAGAAGTACTTACGTAATACTACTACCTTATAGAATCGTAACACTTTAAATACCCTTAGAATAAGTACTACTAGTAGTATACGAGGCTTAGGCTATAGGGACGAAAGTATAGCTCTAACGACTAATCGTAGGACTAATAGTAAAACTAGGGTAGACTTCTTCTATAGAGTCCGTAATAGGTTAGACGACTAGATTAACTAACTCTTACTCTACTTCGAGTTAGATAGAGTTACCTCCTATAAGAAGAGATACCTTATCGCAATAATATATCCTCGAGGGGAAGCTTAGTACTAGATAAGACTAAGGACTAAGGACTTTATTATATATTAGAAGGACGAGAGTAGAATCTTTTTTAACTTCGTTAGGTTCTACGATAAGATAAAAACAATCTATAGGTTTAGTAACGAAAAGAAGGTTATAATTCGTATTATTTAGGACATCGTTTAGCGAATATTAGTATCCTAGTATACGGCTAAATTTAAGGAGTATTCTAATAAGACTAAGTAGGACGACGACGCCTTATACGTTATATACTATAAAGGTCTTAAGGATAACGTAAAGGACGAACTAGTACGTATAGGAAAGAACGAAACTACGAACTTAGATACGCTTATTAAATCGTCGATCGATATCGACGATCGTCTCTACGAGAGAGCTATAGAAAAACGATATATAGGTTAAGGGCGCGGACGTACTAGCTATGTTCCGACTAGCTAGTCTAGAGGGAATAAACGACGCGACCCTAACGCTATAGAAATCGACGCTACTTAACGAGTACCTAAGAGGGGATTGTTTAGGAAAGCTAGAGGTAAAGGAAGCCTTAGAGTAAGAAAGACAGAAAAACTAACGAGTACTATAACTATTATAAGATTAGATATTATGTACGTAACTACTATAGACTAAAGGTACGGCTATAGTAGTAGATTAACGTAATAATTAGATAGGAAAATAAGTCTCCTACTAATAAGACTTAGGATACGGCTACGCCCTTAATAAGCGGTCGAGGCGGGTATAACGATCTTACGAAACCCTAGCTCGCGGAACCTAACCTAGTATACTAGCTCGGTACTAATAATATAGGAAAGGTACGATACCCGCCCTTTAGGTAGTATATAGACCTAGGTAAGAATCAATAGGTTAGTAATAACTTCGCTAGGACAGAAGACGCTTATTACTCCTAATACCCTATAACAGATTTAGAGATAAAGGAGTACGAACGACTTAAGCGAGTCGTATACTCCTAATACCTAAAGAAACGACTAGTAACGGAAATCAATATACTCGAACGAATAACGTTAGGAGAATAGCTCGAGGAAATCGAGGACGAGCTAAACGACCTATATATCGAACGACGAGAACTATAGGAAGACGTTAATAATATCTAACTAGAGTAGCGCTAGCTACGTACGTAGTAAGAAAGTTACTAAGCTCGCGCTAGGCTAAGCTAACTTACGGATATACTATAACGACTATATAATTATGCCTAATAATAGTAGAACTAGCTAAACTAGCTACTAGATTAATAGGAATAGATAAGAGTACGAATACGAACGTCGCAACTATAATACGAGTTTAACGTTATAGAACGATAGCTACTATAGTAGTTAAGGGATAACGGTAACTACGCCTAAGGCAGATCCCTACCTCCGTTTAGATAAGAGGACGCTATACTATAAGAAAATATATTACTATCTCTAGATAAGGAGATAGGTAACGAATTAGATAAAACTCCGATCCTACTAATAAGCCTAGACGACGACGAAATACTAGACTTACTAATAGACGAAATAGAGAGAGAGAATTAGGATCGACGGATCTCTCCTCTCTACCTAGATAACGAACTCTTAATAGACGACTAATAGACGTTAGAAGCAATCGCCGGGATTACTAAATCTAACGCTAAAAACGAAAGTACTCTAGAGAGTCCTAAGAGCGAAGACTCCGATAAAGGACTAGACGACTTAGAAATACTTAATATCTCGGCAAAAGGACTATAGCTAATTATAAAGATAGCCCTTTATCTCGTACGAAGTTATAAGGAAGTATTTCCTAAGATCGGTAGGAAACGATATCTATATCCTATAGAATTCGATAGGATAATAGAATAGCTACGATCTATATTCTAGAACTACCGACTAGTCGATACTAACTATAGCAAATACGGATACGTTAAAGAAATAGTACCTATTAGAAGTATAATCTTCGATAAGGGGGATTATATACTTCCCGATAGAATAATCGTTAATTCGTAAATAAGAGAACGAGTATAACTTCTAGATTAATAATACCGCGAAATCCTAACATACTAGGATTAGTACTAGTACGAACTACTTACCTTTAGGGAAATAAAATAGAAGTATAACGAGTATATACTATAGTAGGCAATACTACTACTTCTACCTCTAGGACCGCTACTATTAATATAGCGAGGAATAACCCTTAGTTATATTAGGACTACAATAAGAGGATTATTATAAGCGCGAATAATATAAGGTAAGGTTGTATTCGGACCTCGAAATAGACCCCTTAATTAGGAAATCTATATCGAGGATACTAATTTACTAGACTACTATTTAAAAAACGAATAGGCCCTATCGGTATAAGTAACTAAAAGAAGCTATATAATACTTAAGTAATAATAGGAACGGTTTTCTATACAAATTGTATTATCGACGAATACGACATCCTTACTATAATAGACTCTAGAGCTAGCGGAATATTTATCTTAGAACGACTCGTACGACGACTTAGGATAGCTACCTAAAAGAAAAGAGATAGAGGGTACGAAGTAAGAGCTATCGACGGCTCTAATCTACCTAGTATAGATAGCGAAACAATACCGCTACTACTCGCTTTCTAAGGATACTATAAGGAAGTTATCCTAGATATCGTACCTATAGCTAGATACGATATCGTACTAGGTACTCCTTAGCTTAAAAAGTATAACCTAGATATCGACTAGGTTAAGAGAGTACTTAGGTTTAAGAGATATAGATACGTTACTAATATCTACCCTAGAAGCTAGTAGCGTTCGACTCTAGATAAGGAAAGGTAGATTAACAAAATAGATCGCTAACTACTAATAATACTATAGAAGGTTAGCTCGGACTCTATAGATACTAATATAGGCCGAACTAGGTTACGAAGTAAGAGTAAAGAAGGAAATTACGTACCTCTAGGAATCCCTAAAGAGTTTAAGAAATAGAAGCGACTCTTTTTAGAAGAGATAGGACTCGAGGCCCTACCTAAATATTCGTAATAGGACTATAAGATTAAACTTATACTAGGATCTAGGCCCCCTTACTAGCTAATATACCCGCTTTCTATAGTAGACCTTAAAGCGGATAGAGAATAGACTACGAAAATAGAAGGAAGTATATAAATACGACCTTCTAAATCCCTATTCGCGGTACTAGTATTCTTTATACCTAAGAAAGGAGGAAAATAACGAAAGGTTATCGACTACCGCGATCTAAACGAAATTACCGAAAAGAATCGCTACCTAATACTACTAATCGAACGAATAAACGACTATTTCTACGGAGTCTAATAGTACTCTAAGATCGATCTACGAGACGCCTTCTTTATAATTAGGATAAAGGAGGGCGAAGAGTATAAAATAGCGTTCTATACGCGAAACGGACTCTACGAGTTTCTAGTTATACTAATAGGACTTACTAACGCCCTAGCAATATACTAGAGGATAATTAACGACGTCCTAAGCAACCTTATTAATATTACCGTTATCGCCTATATCGACGATATACTTATCTTTATAAAAGAATTACGAGAGTAGTACGCTAAGGACGTAGCTACTATACTTAAACGACTAAGTACGACTACCTTTAAGACTATACCCGAGAAGTACGAGTTCTTTAGGAAGGAAGTTAGTTTCCTTAGCTTTATTATAGAAACTAATAGAATTAAGATCGATCCTAAGAAGATAATCTCGATTATAGACTAGCTAATACCTAAGAATATTAAGGATGTATAGTTATTCCTTAGACTTATAAACTATAACTAAAAGTTCGTTAAGGACTACTCGAAACTAGCTACGCTACTTACGAACCTTATATAGAAAGATATCTAGTTTATATAGAGTAAGGTTTAGTAAGAATTATTCGAACAACTTAAGAAAGCATACTACGAAGCGCTAACGCTACGTATATTTAACTTAATAAAACTAATATAGGTCGAAACCGACGCCTCCGACCTAGCGATAGGAGTATACCTTATATAAGAGTTCGACGGGACTTAGTATTTAATCGTATACTTCTCGAGAAGGATAATACCTACTAAACAAAATTATAAGATTTACGATAAGGAGCTACTCGCAATCGTCGTAGTATTACGATACTAGAGAGTATACTACGAGGGAGCTATAGGACTAACAATCTACTCTAATTATAAGAACCTAATATACTTTACGATAATAAAGGTTCTTACCCGACGGTAAGTACGATAGTTAGAGCTACTCGGAGAATATAAATTCGAAATCGTATATACTCCTAGAAAAGAGAATAGGCGCGCTAACGTACTTAGTAGACGAAGCGACTATATAGAAGGATATAAGCTATAATAACACCGTATACTAAAAGTTAATTAGGATAGATTACTTAGTACGAACCCGTAAGAATTTAACGTAGTTATATAAGTACTATAAGATAATAACGAAGAGTTCCTAATATAGTATAGGAAACTTAAGGTTCCTCTAGATAAGGAATAAGAGTATATATAGGATTACTACGACGGACTAGCTCTAGGACATCCTAGGATTATACGAACCGTAGAACATATTAGGAGAAACTTTACCTTCCCTAATATAAGGAAGAAGGTTTCTACCTATATTAAGAAATGCGAAAGCTATAATAAGAATAAAGTATTACGATACGTATAGTACGGGAATCTCTAGTTTAGAGAACTACTATACTAACTATAGGATAAAGTAATAATAGACTTTATCGTTAAACTCCTAAAGTTAGAGGATTTAGTAATAGGAAATAAGTACGATTCTATACTTATAATAGTCGACTAACTAATAAAGTACTTATACTTCGTACTATATAACGAAACTATTAACGCTAAGTAATTAGGTTACCTAGTACTTAATAGGCTCGTTCGGTACTACGGCGTTCCTACGATATTTATTACGGATAGAGACAAGCTCTTTACGTCAAAATACTAGAAGACTCTAGTATTAGCTATAGGTATAAAGTATAAGCTATTAACGGCTTTCTACCTATAAACGGATAGATAAACCGAACGATCAAACTAAATACTAGAAGGATATCTACGATACTATATTAACTATATATAGAACAACTAGGTAGCTCTCTTACCGTTAGCCTAGGTTGTACTTAATAACAATATATTAGAAACAACTAAGATATTTCTATTCTTTAGAAACTTTAGAAAGGACCTAAACCTATTTATAACGCTACAACTAGGGCTAGAAGTAGACCGCGCTATTATAGATATAACGTAGTTTAAGAAAATCTACGAAGAAGTAAGGGCTAGAATACTATACTAGTAAGAAAGCCTTACTAGGATAAGGTATAAGGATTTAAAAACGGTACCTTAGCTTAAGAAAGGGGATAAGGTCTTCCTCCTTACGAAAAATTTAAAGACTAGGAGAAAAGCGAAGAAATTAGACTATATAAAGGTTAGACTATTTTTAATTAACGAGGTTAAAGGACCTAACAACTACTAACTCGAACTCCTAAAGGACGTAAGAGTATATCTAGTCTTCTATATATCTATACTAGAACT
>JAABUL010003571.1_pt1 | contig 22788 bp, 22 predicted proteins | sample 5559151 | NCBI WGS metagenome assembly JAABUL01 (sample SAMN10711876, study PRJNA513368) | rock metagenome | isolation source: Antarctica rocks | place: Antarctica: Victoria Land, Pudding Butte sud | reverse complement strand
TATACAACATGATGGATAGGTAGCACAATGTCACTATGCTGCTCCAGAAAGGCCGCCTTCGTCCGCAGTCGATTCAATGCTATACTTTCACGTTACCCTTCCCAACCCCCACGCGGTCGAGCAAGATGGAGTTCGGTTTCCCAGCAGCCAGGCTCGGACCAGCAAGTCAAACCTATTCCCTGCTACTGGAACGCACTGACGGTTTCAAGCGTTCATTTCCCCGGCGCCGTTAACAGCAAGTTCACCACCAAGCTCTCCTTCGAGCGTCCCTCGACCCACCCTGCAATTCCCACCTATAGGGTGATGGACTCCGATGGAGTTATTGTAGATGCAGCCCGGGCGCCGGTAGATGTTAGTGATGAGGAGGTCTTGACGTGGTACAGAAACATGGTGACTGGTGCGTGCTCCTATGGAGGGAATGTGAGTGGAGGATTCATGAGGAAAGAGTAGCACTAAACGGGGGGTATTAGGACTATAGTCAGCATTATGGATCTCATAATGTTTGATGCTCAGAGACAGGGTAGGCTGAGTTTCTATATGGTGAGGCGGATCAGTATGGCTTAAAACTGTCGTTAGGTCGGTAAATCTGACAATGGACAGGTGTCTGCAGGAGAGGAAGGTATAGCTGTGGGATCCGCATCCGCTCTGGTTCCCGAGGATGTCATCTTTGCTCAATATAGAGAAACTGGGGTTTTCAAACAGAGGGGTTTCACGCTTGAAGAATTCATGAACCAACTCTTTGCGAATAGCAAGGATAGCGGGAGGGGGCGCAACATGCCCGTTCATTATGGTAGCAGCAAGCTGAATATTGTGTGGTTCTCTTCAGATACCCTCATTTCCATGCTGAACCCTATTGTAGCACACCATATCCTCCCCACTGGCGACCCAGATCCCCCAAGCTGCCGGCGCCGCATACGCCCTGAAGATCCAAGCTCTTCAGAACCCGAATATTGTTCCTCGTATCGTTGCCTGTTACTTTGGTGAAGGCGCCGCCAGCGAAGGAGATTTCCACGCAGCCCTCAACATTGCCGCTACCAGGTCATGTCCAGTTGTCTTCATATGCCGTAACAATGGCTACGCTATCTCCACGCCGACATTAGAGCAGTATCGAGGCGATGGAATTGCTAGTCGAGGTGTCGGTTATGGAATAGACACCATCCGTGTAGATGGCAACGATATCTTTGCCGTGCGGGAAGTTACCAAAGAAGCCCGAAAGTTGTCCCTTCAAGACGGCGGGAAGCCTGTTCTTGTCGAGGCTATGAGTTACCGTGTCTCGCACCATAGCACTAGTGATGATAGCTTTGCCTACCGTGCCAAAGTGGAGGTGGAGGACTGGAAGCGGCGGGATAATCCTGTGACTCGGCTGCGGAAATGGATGGAGAACAAAGGCCTCTGGGATGAGGAGAAAGAGAGAGAGGCGAGGTCAAGTATTCGAAAAGAGGTTTTGAAGGCGTTTGCGGCAGCGGAGAAAGAGAAGAAAGCGCCCCTGAGGGACATGTTTGCCGATGTATACGAGGAGTTAAGCGAGGAAAGCAAGGCGCATATGAAAGAGCTCGGTAGGATACTGGATACGTATCCGAATGAGTATGATGTCGAAGAGTTCGAAGACGGAAGAAAGGGGTTATGATGTTCCGTTCTGCGGCATTTAACCTTGTACGATATCTGTACAGCTGGTAACGTGCCTGGTGTGCGCAGATTCCTCCAGATCGGACTGCAGGCTGTGGCTGCGTGATGTAGCCGAGGTACGATCAATGCCGCAAGGTATCATTTCATGCACCGTCAATGTCAGTCCGGCTTCGTCGTCTTTCCATACAGTCCGCCCTGCTGTCGCCGCAGCTCCAACGCTCTTTTGTACGGTGGTGCAGTAGGGGGCTGAACCGGATCTAGACTGACTCTATCTTTTGGCAAATGGTAAGTAGCATCAGCATCCCAAGCTGACAGATCTCCACAAGCTACAAAGGGTGCAATCCACCGGTTGTCTTCTTCATCATCAGTGTCGAATTCGACAATCGTTACACCGTCTTCTCTGATAGATCGCCTCCGACCACCAACCCATCCTTCTCTCTCTTTATCTTCCGTGGTCTTTCTAGTCTTGGGAACCCCAGTACCAAGCCCAATTGGCTCGTTAGCATTGACGTTGTACCCTTTTGGCATGGTGAAACCTTCGCACACTACAAAAGCCTCCAAACTACTTGCCCTAGAACTTCTAGGCTTGGCACAGTGTACAATCGAGAAGAAACACCGCAACTGAGCATATATCAAGTCGACATCTTTCCCTCTGAAGATCTTAGCCACGAATTTGCCTCCTGGCTTGAGCACTTGCAATGCCAGTTGCAGCGCAGAAAAGAGTAATTGTGACTGAATATAGATATCTAGATCATGTAGACCTGTCACATCAGGGGCACCGTCACTGAGGACTAGATCCACAGGGCTGCTGATACTATCAGGTGAATCTGGGCTGTAAGTTACCGGGTCCAAAGCCTGCAATATTCTCGGGATAGTAGATGGGTGTGTGATATCTCCCTTCAGCGTAGTAATCCCTTCAAGAGAAGCCATAGGCTGCAAATCTACTGCGACAATCCTTACTCCTTTCCTGGGCTTCAATTCTCCCTCTCTCGGCTTCTCCCCTTCATGCACATCTTCCCCCTGTATAATTTTCTGATCTCTCTTATGTTTCTCTTCCCATGCTCTTCTACCAAAACTTTCTCCCTTGATCAGAACCCTTGAGAGGACTTGACTCCAACTGCCTGGCGCGGCGCACAAGTCGACGACGCGGGTTACGCCGTCGAAAAGGTCGAACTGTTCATCAAGCTGGATAAGCTTGAAGGCTGAGCGGGCACGCCAGCCTTGTTCTTTTGCTAGGCGGTAGTAGGCATCGCGTTTATCCTTCGAGGATTTACCCATGTTGTTCGCTGGTGTTTAACAGACAGTGGGAGACCGTACGAGGGGTGGTGGGGTGGAAGCGGCGGGGCGGAAATCGTTCCGCTTCGAGAAACTTTCTCAAGCGGTTCGTGAACTATCAGTGGGGTCTCTAAGCATCAACAAAGAATAGGTCAAAATGGCGCCGATTGAGAAGAAAAGGCCACATAAAGGAGCAGGTCAGAAAGCTAGGAAGAGGCAGCGAATTGCTTTAGAGGATGGTATTCAGGAAACGGCAGGCCTGGGTCCTAGGAGCTTAGATGCGCTTCCATGGAACGAGGTCGCTCTGCCCGCCAGGCTTGACGACGCAGAAGGCTTCTTCGGCTTGGAGGAAGTCTCTGATGTGGAGATAGTGAGGGATCCAAATATTGGCAAGGTTGAATATCGGGTGGGTAAGGCATCTTAAAAGGCCGCCCAACAACCAGAAGCTGACCTGCCTAGTTATCCACCACCAAAATTGCAAAGCAACCTCATAAAAAGCCGACAAAGGAGCTTGGGGGAAGGCACTCCATTATTGACGATAGTAAAATAGGTCCAAATCTGGGACAGGAGGTCTGGGAAGGATTTGAAGTCACAGACGGTAGTCAGGAGGAGTCTCAGGATGCTGCCAAGGCACTTGACGCACGGCTTTCAAGCAAGGCCACGCGGAAGGGTGAGATAATGGCTCAAAAGCGTCAGAAACAACTGGTCGGCAAACAGCCTAAAGATGACGCCCCACCAACTTCCGCCAGTAATCCTTTCGATGCCTTGAATGAGACTACTGAGGAGGAAGCGGATGGTATGTCAAAATGCCGTGTTCTGTTTCTCCTAGTATAACTTTCTTACTAAAGCAGTTTCTGCATGGCAATCTCTCGGTCTATCTTCTGAGACCCTGTCATCTCTGGCACGGTTGAAGTTCAGTTCTCCAACGCCCATACAAGCATTCGCCATACCGGACATACTAAGCGGGCACGATGTTATTGGTAAGGCGTCAACAGGGTCTGGTAAGACATTGGCATTTGGTATACCAATACTCGAGCACTACCTCAAAACTCGAGATGGGAAGGGGCACGACACGCCAACGGTCAGCGAAGATCGCAAACGTCCCCCAACAGCGCTGATACTATCACCAACGCGTGAGCTTGCTCATCAACTATCGTCACATTTGTCGGACTTGTGCTCTAACGCACTTATGACTGGTCCAGTAATAGCTACAGTAACTGGTGGATTGTCTGTACAGAAGCAACAACGCCAGCTAGCTAACGCAGACATCGTTATTGGAACGCCTGGTCGCTTATGGGAGGTCATCAGCGGTAATCACGATCTTGCTTCATGGTTCAAGAAGATCAAGTACCTGGTGGTGGATGAGGCTGATCGACTATTAAGTGAAGGCCATTTCAAAGAGGTGGAGGAAATCCTCAATGCCGTGGATCGAGCGGATCCAGATCAAGAGGAATCATTAGAACATGAAAATGAAATCTCTAATCTAGAAATCCAGCGCCAAACGCTTGTTTTCTCTGCAACGTTTCAGAAAGAGCTGCAGCAGAAGCTGGCAGGGAAGAGCAAGTCTTCAGGTGGCGAAGTAATGGGAAAGCAAGAATCGATGGAGTACCTATTAAAGAAGCTCAGTTTCCGTGAAGAGAAGCCCAAATTCGTCGATGTCAACCCAATGTCGCAAATGGCTTCCGGTCTTAAAGAGGGCATAGTCGAATGTGCTGGTCTAGACAAGGTCTGCCTTGTCTTTCTTTTTGTGTCGCCATCACTGACCTCTTAATTAAGGACCTATACCTCTACGCGCTCCTTCTCCACCATCCGCACACCCGAACCCTGATCTTCACCAACTCTATTACCTCCGTTCGCCGCCTCATGCCCTTCCTCCAAAACCTGAACATCCCCGCCCAGGCTCTTCATTCTCAAATGCCGCAGAAAGCCCGCCTCCGCTCCATTGAAAGATTCTCCTCTCCTTCCTCTCCCGGCTCCATCCTCATAGCCACAGACGTAGCTGCTAGAGGCCTCGATATCCCTTCCGTGCAATTAGTTATCCATTACCACGTCCCCCGTGCTGCGGACATGTACGTGCACCGGTCTGGCCGGACGGCGAGAGCAGAGAAAAAAGGTTCGAGTATCTTACTCTGCGCACCGGAAGAAGTCCTCGGCGTTCGGCGCCTGGTAGCCAAAGTACACGTTCGCAATACCTCCACCGTCAGTGGCAACAGAAGTTTCTTCATCCGCACCATCGAACTCGACCGCCGCATCGTCGCCCGTCTCAAACCCCGCGTCGTCCTCTCCAAAAAGATTTCCGACGCCTCCCTCGCTAAAGAGAAAAAGGGGCACGAGGAAAACTGGTTGCGGACTGCGGCCGAGGACTTGGGCGTTGAGTATAATAGCGAAGATTTTGCGGCAGGCGAGGCGAGTAAGAAAGGGCGAGGCCAGGGGAGGAAGAAGGCGGAAAAGGAGGCTAGAGCGCTTTCGAAGGGGGAAGTGGGTGCCTTGAGAGGGGAACTGAAGGAGATGTTGGCGCAGAGGGTCAATGTTGGTGTCAGCGAAAGGTATCTTACTGCTGGGGCCGTGGACGTGGATGAATTGTTGGAGGGGCAGAGGGGAGAGTTCTTGGGCAGAATGGATGGGGTGGGGGACTGGTGAGCGATTGGAGACGAACTCATGAAGGTGGAAAATCTTGATACATGTCTTCGCGCTCCCCCGTCGATGATGCTCCTATCTAGGATCCTAGAACAGCAGACTAAGAGTATACAATCATATACACATGCCGTATCTAAGCACATGCAACTTCGTGTCCATAAACAGAAGCATACAATTGGAGCGCACTCAGTACTCATCACTATCGTCATCATCCTCCGGCATCAGGCCCCTATACCGCCTCGCCGCCAAATCCTCCTCCAAACCACCATCACTCTCCGGGTCCACGTAACCTACGTAGACACAGATTAGTAAAACCACTCTGCCCAGTACGCCATAGCCATGGAAATGGAAAGGAAGAAGACCCACCGTCACCGCCTACAAAACTCAGCGCCACAGGTAAAAACACCAACGCATGCGCTGCCGCAAAGATTACCAGCGCCAACCAAATGCGGAAGTAGTAAATTTCAAAGATCTTGCTCCTTGTAAACGCCAGCACGATAACGCCCAGAAATTTCGTAATTGTAATCCCAGTAAACACACTCGCCCCCACATTGACCAAGCTCGCCCACGCTCTCGCGTCGCGGCCGCGCAGGAACTTACCCTTCGCCTTCTCCATAACAGCGCGGCTGGGGAACATGAAGGCACGTGCAATATGGGCGCAGAACTCAACACCGATGCCAACGCAGATGATCAGGTTGACGAGGGAGACGGCGTTGAGTGAGACGTGTGCGAGAGCCATGGTGCCGAGGACGTCGACGACGATCATGATGACCGTGAGGGTGACAACGGCGGCGGTGGCGAGGGAGCCGAGGAGGACGGCGGAGAGGAGGAAGATGATAGCGAGGGCGGAGCCGAGGAGAGTGCCGGTGAGAGATTTAATGGAAGCGTATTGGTCGAAGAAGACGTAGAATTTGGAGTAGGGGAGGACGGAGATGTTTTGGGAGGTACTGATGCTAGAGGCGATACGGCGGGCTGAGGCGTAGGCGTCGATGAACTCTTGTTGGGTGCGGAGGGGCGTGTGTGAGGTGCGGAAATGAGATGCTGGAATAGTAAGGTCGGTGGAGTTGACAACAAGGGCGTTGCTGTAGGGAGCTTTGCCGCCAAATGGGCATTCTTCGTTTGTTGGGGAGTTGAGCCATTTCTGAAGGTAGCGCATGAATTCTTGGCCTTCTGGCATGCCGGAAAGAGTAATATTCCAAGGCTGTTCACGGCCTGCAAAGCAGACCTTGCCATGTTCAATGCAGCAATCTTCATTTGTTGGGTTCAGCCAGGTGAAGTAGTCATCGATCCAGCTGGCTGCAGATCCGGAGATGTAAGATATATTAGGTCGCTTCGATTCTTGCTCTAGAACGTTGACCATGGAGAAGGAATCGCATGTTGTGTAACGTGCACAAAGTTCTTGCTGGTGCTTTCGCTCTGTGACATTGAGATCACGCGTAACGAAGTATACAGGTGGGCCTGTATTGAAGTACGTGTCCAAATCATTAAAGTATGGTATGAGGTATGAGCCGCTAGGAAAAGCAATCCTCTGGTCTAGGCCAAGGGCAACTTCTGGAATCAGTGCAAGGCCAGCGGTGAACAAGCCAACAAAGCCAACGACAATTGCAACTTTCATTTTCCGACCGAGAAGCGCAGGGGCGTAGATTTTGCGGATAAATCGTTGTAGGGGGCCTTCCTCATCAAAGCCGTAAGTACCGGCCCCATGGAAGTTGATCTTGTCGGATGTCTTAACCTTGAGGAACGGAAAGCAATCTACCCGATTACTCTCCACTCTCCTTTGATTCAAAGCAAGCACCGCAACAAACATTGTGACTTGTAACAATGCATTGATCAGAACAGCTCCAGCGGCGTAGACTGCAAAATTCCTCACAGCAGGCATTCCAACAAAAGCGCCTAAAGCAAATGCGATGGTCTCTGTAGAGGCTGACAATAAGATACTCGGGCCCATCCTCCCAAGAGCTTTGCCAATCCGGGTTTCGATATCTTCGTCTGGGTGGCTAATGTTGACTCGCTCGAACTCGTGTACAATGAGGAAGATATTGTCAACACCGACTGCCAGGACAAGAAATGGGATGACCTCGGCGATGATGAGGGTCACCTTGATACCAGCGGCAGAAAACAAGCCGACGGAAGCGGACACTGACATCAGTACAATGACGATACCTATAACTCCTAGGGAGAATTTTGACTGGACCATGGCGTTGGCCGGGTTCTTCAAAATCGAGTTGAAGGAGAGCGTTACCGACCCCAAAGCGAGTGAAGCGTAGAGAAACATAATGATGTAGCTGATGACAACAATCTTGGCGTCGGTGTTTGTAGATGCGTTCAACTCTTCTTCAAGACTGCTTTCGGTGGTGAATGAGAGGCGCAGGCCTCTTTCCTTGGCTTCTTGCTGCGCACACTGCAGATCGCTCTTGAGACTACTCTCCCATTCCATCGCAACAGCTTCTTCCTTGGAGCCCTCAGCGTAATTGTTAACTACCCAAGTCACAATCAAGGCTTGGGCGTCTAAGACATTGTCGCTGTCTTGCCATCCGCCTAGGACCATATCTTTTGACAGCGGTTGCTGGAAGTTTGGTAGGCACTCTTGGTTTCCAGGATGCTCAGCACACCTTCGAAGATCTTCCTGCCACGAATCTGGGTCCACGCTCGCAAAATCTCCTCCAAAATACCCAGTCAGCGATTGAACAACACATGCTGACCCAGTCGGATTGAAACAGACGTCGCTGAGGGTGGTGCCATTGATAGACTTTCTACGGCTGATTCTGCTTTCCACGTCAAACCACCAGGCCAGCGTATCATAGCTCAAAACTGGTCCTGGACCCGATGGTTGGGTATCGTTGACCAGAAAGGCCTGCTCTGCACGATAAAATGGGCCAAAATTCGAGTCAAAGAAAGCTTTATCTTGGGCAGCTTGAGACGACGGGCTGACCCAGAGCCTTTCTGGGCTTTTCTCGATTGCGAAATTGACCCAGCCAATGCTTAGCACGAAAACGATGATAACACTGATACCAATTGTGATCAATGGAAACCTGGCACATGCCTTACCCAGAGAGCTGAAGGCGGTATCACATTTGGTGTTTAACCAATAATGTCTTTGTGGTCGATCCAGCACCCCAGCATTGTGTACCATGTCAACCTCGTCTTCATCGTCGCTAAGAGCGGCATCCTGTAGGAGCTGCAACCTTTCGCTTCGTCGCTGATTGTGCTTCTGGTACGCAACGTGCGCAGAGACGGCAGCCACAAGCAAGAGCAAGAAGGCACAATATATGAGGATGACTGCAAACGACAGGCATGGCAATGTGCCGACATGACAGTATTGCTGCTCCGCCACCCGTGGCAGCTCTGGGCACACCTCAGGACAGTCAACGCAAGCACATTGATAGGCCTTGTCACTATCATTGCAAGCTTTGGGAGTGGGATCCATTGCCACCATTTCCTCAAATTCGCTCGAGTTGGGTCTGGGGAAATTGATCTGAAAAGGGCTTCCAAAAGGCTTAGTGTCCCCAAGAAATTTTAGAAACGAAGTGTAATTCTTTGCTCCACCACCGATAAAAGCCATTGCCTTGCCTCCGGTAGCACCGAACTTAACATCTTTGCAGCTGTCGTAGAATCCTTTCCCGAAATTATCCGACCAGAGAGTGTCTAGTTCCGTGACTATAAGCTTCTTTGTCGATGCAGTCTGGGTGGCAGTAACATTGACGAAGAGAGACTGGTCCGGGGAGCAAGTGAAGGTACAAAATAGATCGAAGAAGTTCTTCTTGCAAGCAGGGCAGGATGAGATGATGGGTTCCGCTTTCTTCAAATTTGACCTTAGAGCATCAATCTACTTTCAATCAGTGCCAGCAATATCCGCGTTGTCTGGTGAATGCATTACCTGATCATCATCGCAGCAAACCGATCCCTCACTCCAGTCGTCACCACATATCTCCACAAGCTTTTTTCTCACATCCTTTTCTGGTTCCTCTGCCTTGGTGTTATCAGGGCAGGGTAGCTGACCACCGAAGAATGACTTTTTCCCGCACTGCCCTTTCATAGCACATCTGCCCTTTTCATGCTTGACCGTCCAATTCCCATCGCTTGCCGAGGTTACGACACCGAACAGTGCGATTATAGTGATGCTCAGAAGCAGCCGTGGCCACCTAGACCGTAATAGCCTCGACATGGCTATCTCTAAAGGGCCCTAAGCCCTTCAAGTCTCGTTATCCCGCAGGCTGTTAGTGCTCGTCGGCGGTGTAGTTCTTCTGTTACCTTAAGTAATGTAAGTGGCGCAGCAGAGGTATCGTAAACAAGACCGTTCAAACTGCAAGTGCTTCACAGAGGAGTAGGTAGGATCGGAGATTTGTAGCGCTGAGATGATAAGACGTCTGATAGATGGCAATGAAGAAGGAAGATCACAAGTGCTTGCTGTTAACAGGGTGACAGGTAGTATCAGTAGTCGCGCGCATGAATAGTTAGTAGGGTATTCCGTACACTCTGACGTATTGGAGCAGGCCGCCACATCTTGAAATTGCGGCAACCTTACCCGAAGAGGTCTACGGAAATCCGGGGAAACGCTTGGCTAAATCCGATAATCGAGACATGGAAACTGAGAACTAAATCGACAATAATGTCCGCTCTTAAATTTTGGCAAAACTCTCGCCTTCTAAAGCGCCAACCCTACAGGTGCTTCTCCTGCTCCCTCCGCCTCGCCCAAGAACAAGCCCAATCACCCCCCCAACAACAGCCCTCCCCCCAAGATGCCCGCACCACCCACTTCGGCTTCGAAACCGTCCCCGAATCCGCCAAAGCATCCAGAGTCAAACATGTCTTCTCCTCCGTCGCCTCGTCCTACGACACCATGAACGACCTGATGTCCCTCGGCATCCATCGCCTCTGGAAAGACTCCTTCGTGCGCTCCCTGGATCCGGGGTCCCCTGCCCTCCCTAACCAACCCACAAAACCCTGGACAATTCTCGATGTCGCCGGCGGCACAGGCGATATCGCTTTCCGCATGCTCGACCACGCCACCCTCATCAACAACGACCACGCTACCTGCGTCATCGTATCAGATATCAACCCGGCAATGCTCGCCGAGGGCAAAAAGCGGAGTCTCGAAACCCCGTACGCCGGGACGGAGAGACTCAGCTGGCTCGAAGCCAACGCGGAGGAGCTGCACGCGGTCGAGAGCGAGAGCATAGACCTCTACACCGTCGCCTTCGGTATCCGCAACTTCACGTCCAAATCCCGCGCCCTAGCCGAAGCCTTCCGCGTGCTAAAACCAGGCGGTGTCTTCGCCTGCTTGGAGTTTTCCAAGGTCCAGAACCGGCTCTTGAACAATGTGTATAAGCGGTGGAGTTTTGGCGCTATACCTTTGATAGGGCAGCTGGTGGCGGGAGATCGGGGGAGCTATCAGTATTTGGTGGAGAGTATTGAGCGGTTCCCGGATCAGGATGAGTTTACGGCGATGATTAGGGAGGCTGGCTTTATGGTTGCAGGGAGGGGGTGGGAGGATTTGACGGGGGGGGTGGCGGCGGTGCATACAGGGGTGAAGCCTGTTAGGTAAAGGGCGGGAGAACAGAGGTTGGCCAGGGGAAGCGTAGAGTAGGCATCGGAACGGCGTTGGGGATATAGATGGAGTGCATGTACAAAAACGGTATAGAGCGAATGTTTTCGAGGCATTACTACGGTATCGGACATTCAATCGCCTTGTAAACATAATGGAAGAAGCTGTTATTTTCGAGTAGGTCGCTATTTGAAAGTGCCTGGATCTAAAGCACGTTGGAGCACTATCTGCACCAAGATCATTACGAACCACTCTGTTGATACGTCTCGGGCGAATATCTATAGGTGCCACCCTAAGAGATAATCAAACAAAGCATGCTGCAACTGGGGTATATGGCATCGAGCTCAGCTATGAAGCATTAATTGCAGAAATCCGGCCTGGAAAACAATGTTAAAACCCCTCCGTAAGTGCAGTGCCCCATTATATCAAGCTTCATTTTTCACAACTAAAATCCCAGCCCGATCCTTTTCCAGCTCTTGTCAACATCCTCGACCAGCTTGATAAAGTTCTCATCTCCAAGGCACTCAACAATCATGTCATCAATTACAGCCAGTCGGGTCTGCTCATGTTGAGCAGCATACGCGGCGAGGTTTTCGGCTGGAGTTTGTGGCAGTTTAGGCGCAGGAAGATCCTGGTATTTGCGGACCCAATGGTCCAGGCGGTCCATGATTTCATCGGGAGCGGCGTCTCCGAAGATTTTGGGGGTTTGCTCTTCGACCGTCTTCTTCTTAGCGGGTTTCTTGGGGGCCTTTCTGGGCACATTTTCTGGTGCCGTGATTGCTTTATCCGTGACATGATGTGGAGGACTGCTAGGTACTAGAGTGTCTGATGATGGAACGGGTGCCTCAACTAGTGGATCTGATCTGGGGATTTTTGCTTCGGACGCCGGCAATCGATAGCTTGATTCGGCCTGCAGTGGTACAGTCGGTATCTCCGGTGGGCTGGACTGGAGCTCTGGCTCAGCAATCTTGCTCGCTGCTTTCGGGGCAGACGAGGACACTGGTGGCTTGGGTTTTGTGGTTTTCGCTCGACTTTTCCTTTGCTTGATTGCTTTTGGTGGGGTGGTTTTTCGTTGTAACGGGTCTAAGCTCGATGAAAGCGGCTGCTCATCGGGCTCCTTGGCAGGTGATTTTGGCTTCTCTTTCTTCTTTGGGAACGGTAGCTCTCTCTTCGGCGGCAGCATTTGGCTCAAGCTTAAAGGTGCGGTGGTCGGACGCTGCGGTTGTACCTCTGGAGCACTACTTGGTGGCCGCACTACAAAGCCATCTGAAGTTGTAGCTCGGGTAACAAAGTCAGGGCTTGGGAGCAAAGATGAGCTTGCTGGATTGTGCATGAATGGGTTAGAATTAAGATTGGCTGCAGGACGGTTCAAAGCTGCCGCAGCTTCTATGGTAGTGGGACGCTGCGCAGCGAATGAGCCGACCGATTGAGCGTAAATAGTCTGACCATGTCTGATCATTATTAGCGAAGACATCATATCCATGGAAGATCTTGCGTACTGTGACCCGTAATTATGATGGTAATTGGCATAGGTGATCTGCTCCTGAGACTGGGAAGGTGTACGAATTGCGGAAGAGCGCAATGAGGATGGAGGAAGATAACCGGACGCATTTGGCTCAGGAGCCAGAGCTTCAGGAGGATCATTCTTGTCTCTTATTGGTAGACCTAGGGCTTTTAGTGCTTTTACTGCAACATCATAGCCGGACTCGGGTCGAAAGTTCAGTTGCAATCTTCGGATCTGAAAAATGAGCTTGAACGTAAATGCTGAGGAGGAAATAGACCTTACCTGGCCATCCGACAGTCGATAGCGAATGGCCACAAGCGGCTTCTTAATAATGATGATCACATAAAGGTCCGCATCTTGAAGTTGTTGTGATCGCATTCTTTCCTCATCAAGACGTACTTGAAATACCAAATCTTCAAGATCGATCTGCTCCTGAAGATATATCGACAATCAGGAAAAAGAAAAGAAAGACGAAGTAACCCACCAAACGCTGAACTATGACAGATGGATTGGAGGAGCATGGCACAGCAAGACATACTAAGAGATCACTACCCTGAACCAACTTAAGGATCCTCTTCTCGGAAACCAGACCCCCGAGACCAGTTTTTCTGATCTGATCAAAGACAGCGAACATGCTATCTCGGTGAGGTAGATGGGTCCAGATCATCTTAGATTGAAGGGTTGCAGTAGTACAGAAGGAGAGTTTGAACAACGGTAAAGACTCTGGACCAAGCAAAGAAGAATGGGTCGAAAATGCCGTTCTGGCGGTATGGAACGAGGTTGGAGATGACAACGCCATTTTCATAGTGTGCTTGGTTTATACTAGCTCAATCTATTGACATATGGCTGCTGGTGGCATAGAAGCTGGCTATCACGCCTCGTCGGAATGCGAGCAATACGTTGAGAAACTTTAATGACGTTGTTTGGGGTAGATAATTTAGCCATAACAACGGTTGATCGGACTTTGGGGCCCGCAAAGCGCGCCGGCGTCTAACTCGTCGCGTATCCCTATTGTCGCAGCGCAAGTCGTTCTGTTAGCCCTGCTGAACGAATAGCTTCGTCAGCCCCACACAATCTTCTGCTGTCGGATTCGCAGGGGGGGAAGTTGTTGCTGAAGCTCACAGAACGTAACCCGAGAACCAGAGCGCAAGTCTGGAGGCTTGGAACAAAGATATGGCGCCGCCAAGGAATCCTCTACACATATCCTCAGATCATCCAGAGGGTTATGATGAGTTCATTGAGTCTCTTACAGCTTTTCATGAAAACAGGGGGTGAAGCGATCCAATGCCCTAGAAGTTCTTTGTTGCCATAGTTCAGCTGCTAATTTAAATATGCCAATAGGACCAGCCTAGACCTTCAGGCGCGAGTAAACGGGAAACATATTGACCTGTACAAGCTATGGAACGTTGTGACTGAGCGCGGTGGATATGATGTAGTAAGCCGAGAAAAGCTTGTGTGGAGGAGGGTCGGACAAGAGTTCAACCTAGGAACCACAAATGCTGCAGCATATGCATTTGCGCTGAAGACGGTTTACTACAAGAATCTCGCGTAAGTTTGGCTCGAGCTTATCAGTCTAATCTGGTTCTATATTCACGTTTACAAGGGCATATGAAATTAAAACCCTCTACAACCAAGAGCCTCCCCCACCCGAAATCCTTGAACGGATAACTGCCAAAGGAGGCGATCTTCGAAAGCGTACATTGGAGAATTTTAAGCAACCTCAGGTCCTTGAAAGCCTAGCAAATGGCCAAGATAGTGAAGGTTCCGGAGGGGAAGAGAACGTGACCCCAAAAGCAGAAAGAATGGACGTTGACGATCCGGGCAGTGGAGGGGGTCGCACAACGAGAGGTTAGTATGTCCCAACCAAGATACTGAAGGTCAGCATATTGATTCTTTCATAATCTAGGCCTTCGTCAAGCTCCCCCCCAACGCGTGTTATTCCAGCCAGACGTTTCCTCCTCGCGACAAATCCGCCATTCATCTGGTCATCTACAGTCTCCAACACCTGCAGCTGCCACGCCCTCTACTGGATATAACTACTCCGCTTCTTCGAATCCTGGTAGCATGTCATTCAGTGTTGCTAATTACGAACCTAGGCAACCGATGCCTCTTACCTTACGGGGCGTTGTCACTCCGTCTAATAACCCAAGCTTTTTCAAGGAAAAGCAGAGGCTCGCACGAGAAGCTAGGTCAGGTCATCCGCAAAAAGGTATAGCTCACAAAGGCATGATGAAACCTGGCGGTAGATCTCCCATTTCCTTGCGGTTTTGGGTAGAGAATTCCTCATCTAACGTCTGAATAGCTGGTTTCGATGGCCCCAATATTTACGTCCGAACACTCCAAGGACTTCGGTCTGGTATCACCGAAGAGCAAGATTATGCGCTACATCATCTTGTCAAAATCTCGCACGAGCGTGGAGACAAGTACAGGTTTGATGCGTTCCCTAATCTAGCAGAGGCTCTGATCGAGTATGTTCTTGGAGTCAGCTCCTTGTTCTACAATATATCTTGGGAGATCTGTTACACGGAAGACCGGCATGAAATCAACACCCTGGATGGTATTAACGGTACCCCTGATATTCTTCAACGTATCCAATGCCTGAAGCGCATAGACACCGCAGATGAGTTGGAGCCTGAGGAGTTAGCTCATAAGCTCACAAAAATACACGAAACTGGTTTGACCATCCGGAATTTGTCTTTACTGGAAGATAATGCTGTATATCTATCAGACCTACCTCAGCTTAGAGATTTTCTATCAATAGCGCTAAACCTTCCAAAATCTCCAATGGTTAACGAGCTTAAGCACTATGCTTTGGATATTTCTGAGCAAGTTACGAGATACTGGGTCATGGGCGTCGAAGATCCCCTATACAGATCACTGCTTAACCAAGTCGACGAAGGTCTCGATCGCGGCGCAATTCTTACCGCACTACGCGCGATTAGCCGAATATCCATGAATCTAGAAGAGTCCAATCTTTTGCGAGGCGTGCCAGTTTCAACCATCAAAAAGATCTGCGAATGGGTTCTTCTCGAAGACGAAGAACTCGTCTCCGCCTGTTTAGACTTTCTCTACCAATTCACCGCCGTTCCCGAAAACGTTGCTCTCGTCCTCTCAAGAGCCTCCTACCTCTCACTTCCCTCTTTCCTCAGCCAACTAACCCGCCTCCTCCAACATCACGCCCAAGAATCCTTTACCAAACAGCTTCTCCACCCCGCCGTCCTCTCAGTCTCCGCAACAGATATCCCAGCCGTCCCAGATGAGCTTCTCGAGCAATTTCTAAGATGCGACGAACCAGAGCGCTCGAACTACTGGCTAAAAGCCGTCTTCGAAGAAGAACCTGAAAGTGAAATCACACAAATCGCACTCTGGCAAGCCTACCAGGACCGCTTCAACAAATTCGCCGACCCCCAACATCCCCTCTTACCTGCAGCCGAATTCATCAAGAATGTCAGCACGATTTTCGCCGGCGCCAATGCCCAGGTCGTTAATGGAGCTAGCAGCAAATTCATCATCAAAGGCATCCGACCACGCTACGTGCCCTTGGATCTCAAAGAACGCCCCTACAGTCGCTGTCTATGGCAACCCCCGGGCCAAGACCGCTGCGGCCAGTTCTTTCTAAAACCGAAACACATGTTCGATCACATTGCCGCCTCCCACCTACTCATCCCGCGCACTGTGGACGACGGCTCGGGCGGTGTCGCGGAAGAACGCTGGGATTTCTCCACCATGCTCCCCCCTCAACAACTCCTAGATTGCTATTGGGCCGGGTGTCTTCACTTCGCGCGTCTCGCCCCAGGTACCATGCCATCAGCATATGAAGTCGGCATGCACGTGAAGACGCACTTGCCGGATACCTCGAAAAAAGCCTCCCTCCGCGCAAAACACAACCGCACGCCCGCCACCGCGACGATTGCCCCCGGGCACCCCCACAACCAGCCGCTCGACCCCGAATATGGCCGCGACGCGAGCTACAGCTATCAGGTGTGGCACAACACGGCCGTGGACGAGCGCGGCGAAGCTGCCGGGTTGCCGCTCACGAGCGTGTTGGTGCTGAGGAATATGGCGAGGAATATCCCAAAGGCCGAGGGCATGCTTCCCCTTGCTGCTGGGAGTGATGACGGGGGGTTCAGAAGTGCGGGGCAAGACGGGGATGAGAAGTGGATAGAGAGGCTATTCGGCCCGCTGAGGCAGCGGCTGATGTTTGTGATGGCGCATAATCGGCCGTTGGTGGGGTTTGTGGCGGATTTGATGGGGTGGGTGGAGAGGGGGATGCGGGATTGATTGATTGATTGATCGATCTGGATTGGGAAGAGGGTTTTAGGGGGGGGTTAGGGTTGGTATGTATTGAGTTGGCTGTCGATGACTCGATAGGGCATGTTTGAGTTTAGCGTTCCGTGCGGTTATGTAGTAATCTAATATAGACGCTTGCGGCTGGGTGCTGGGGGCTGGGGGCGGGGAGGCTTCTATAGACGGAATTCCCGATTGTTTTTCTCCTCGAACTGTTGCGATTTTCTATAGTAGATAGAGCCTAGTACCAATCCAGGCCATTACATTAATCAAATGCTTCCACGGCTCCCTTCACCTCCTCATCCACCCACCTCCTCTTCCCCCCCCTATCAACCATCTATCTCCACTACAGTAACTATCCCTTCTACAGTACCTATCCCTTCTACTATCCCCCTCTCCAAAACCCCTTTCCCTTCCATTTCCCTTTCCAGTATCTCGAAAATTTTTAATATCGGTTTTACTTAATAGCTTGTATATATATATTTTTTTTTGAAACTGATAAGTGAAACGAGAAGAAGAGAGGGGAGGAGCTAGGATGGGGTGGGGAGGGGTGGGTATGGTTAGTGTGGGTATGGTCGGTGTGAACGGAGAAGGAATTGGGTGGGTGGGTGGGTGGGTGGATGGATGTGAGTGCAGGGGGGAGTCAGATATGGGATATGGGATTTGGGATATTTTGGGGGGGGTTTCGATGGGCGTGGGTTTTTGAGGGGAGGGACGGAAGAGAAGAGATGCGGACACAGTTGATGCGTATTGTACATACCCCCCGCCCACTTTGGCGGAGAGGGTTTTTTCTTTAGGGTGGTTAGAGGGACGACACGATGAGCCGGCGAGGAAAGGAAAAGAAGATGGATTTCGTAGCTGCTAAACACAATTCTTTTCGTCAAGTAGTGTCGTTTATATACAAAGTGTTCGGGTAGCTAACTCGGGTTCGAAAAACCGTCAAAAAGAAGAAGAAAAACTTCTATAACGTCGTTCGCTTCTTGGCGTCATATCCCGTCTAATTCGTAAAACCGTTCAAGCCCCAATCTTAAAACCCCCCGGCATCAAATTCTGGAAAACGCGCTGCGGATCGTATTTCTTTGAAATGGCCATCAGCTTCGCGGCATTCGCCGCTCCGTATCCATTATAGTATCCCGGGATTTGAAAGCCCGCCGAATCGCCCATGTAATGAAACGGATCATACAGTCCAGCAGCCTTGAGCGCATCATCAATCTTTTTCGCCGTACTCGCGACCCACCCGTACGCAGCATCGTTATACTGCGCCCCCGTCCACTCCACAACCTGCGCATAGAACACGTACGTGCCCTTGGCCGGATCCAGACCTAGGGCGTTGCCGCCGCGGGCGGCGGAGGCTTTGAGCCAGAGGGCGCCGACGGGCTCCCAGTCGATTTCGATGATGGTGATGTTGGCGGCGGGGATTTGGGCGCGGAGGGAGGGGACTTCGTTGAAGAAGGTGGTGTTGATGAGGCTGATGCCCTTGAGGAGGTCGTCGTAGGTTTTGGCGACCATGGTGCCGGAGGCGAAGACGTCACTGGTGAGCTGGTTAGCGGCGTCTTCTCTGGACTTTTGTAGCAAGGGCAGGGACGGACTTGACGGCGGGGGCGACCAAGGCGCCGGTTTCCTCGGTGAATTGTGTTAGGGTTTTGAAGGCCAGGCTGTTCTTGATTGAAGGAATGTCGGTGAAGGGTTTGAAGCAGTCTGGATAACTTTGTGTTGCGCTGTCGTAGAATATGATCGCGACACCAAGGTTGGGGCTACCGGAAACCACGGCGGGGACGAGGCCGGATAGCGGGTCATTGATACCGCTGGCGGAGTAGTTTGCAATGGCAGCGATGAATTGCGGGATGTATTGCTCGACCACGACATAGATTCCTGCCCATATCTTTGGAGACTTGAATGTCTGAACGTCAAAGCTGGTAACGATTCCAAAGTTGCTGCTTCCGCCCTTGAGAGCCCAGTAAAGATCTGAATTGCTCTTGGCATTCGCATTCTGTACCGAGCCATCGGCCAAGACAATCTCATAGTTGATGACGTTGTCACATGAGAAGCCGTACTGGTTGCCGTAAAAGCTGATACCGCCTCCCAGCAAAAGCCCTGGCACTCCAATTGGCGCCAAACGTCCACCGGAGACAACGAGACCTTTCGGTTCAATGAACGAGTAGACATCAACCCACCTAATTCGCGTTAATGACATGGTCAATCTTGTTTCCACATCGGTCAAATGGTAGAAACACACCGGTAGGCTGGTCCAATGGAAAGTACAGTGTCCCCCTTGGATAGGGCAAGGGTTGTCATGTTCGACATGACCATGAGAACGCCATCGTCGATGTTGTTCGCACCCTGGAAGGTCTTTCATCAGCCGCTCGTCAACCAAAACATCGGTCCTGCTATAGATCCAGCAGATTGGGTCACCTTGATTCCCATATGTCCACCCCCTCTCACGGCGAACTTGACGTTGGCCCGCTTCAACACTGTCACTGCTTGGCCAATCTGTTCGGCAGAGGTGGGGCGGAAGACACATGACGGCGACAGGATCTCGGTGTTGGACCAGAACTCGCGAGGAGAGTTTTCGTAGTTGTACACATCCGTGCCCTTGGAGAAGACTGCATTCTCGCCATCAAATTCCTTTGCCAGGGCTAGACAGCCTGCATTGTCCGGACCAGGATCGCGTGTTTGAATCACATCGATCGATTTGCGTGGGGACAATGCAGTTGCGCCGGTAGCGTGTAGCAGGGAAGTGAACGGCGCAAGAATAGGCAAAACGGTGGAGGCAAGCATGTTGGATTATCTACAGGGTCGATTTCGAATGTTGGGTGTTTCCCTGGGGGCCATGTTCGACCGTTGACCCTTATGTACAATCTCAATCTATTCCACCCTACTGATGAGCCGTGTCTGCCTCAGCTATCCGTTAGCATGCTGGATCAACTGTTGTCTCGAGGAATGTCTAATCGTTGCCCCGTCGGACGCAGGTTCCAAGCTTGTGGAAGTAGGTGCATCGCAGGCGACGACGATCACTCCGAGGCCCACGCAGATCGAGGTTCAAGTACAGAGGTAACAAGGCCAGCTTCTTGTGCATCGAGGGCTCGCTACTCAGGCACGCGATATGCAGGTGGCTTTGATTGTACAGTAGGTTACCTGAACATGTGGCAACCAGTGGCTTGATTATATCTGGTCCATTTCCAGTTTCCAGTGTCCAGTGTCCAGCTTGAGGTGTGGTTGAGATACTGTATTCTACTCGTACAATGTACCTCCGTCACAAGGTTAATCATCATCCGCCTAGCCCCTCGCGAGTCGAAAGACCGGCCCCTGGCCCTTGATCGAGGGGAAACAGCAACAAGGGAGAGTTTGACACATTGCAGCAGTGCAATTACACCTGCTTCGGCCCGGTCATTAGGGGACGAGCCAACGACATCGACACGGCATTGGAAGCGCAAGTTCAACCAACAGCCACCAATCAAGTACTCCAGTACGTGATTGTACGGGCTTCTGGGGTCGTACCTTAGTACCTCCGTAGAAATTCGAACATGGGGGGACTGGCGACGAACCATCCCCGGGCCATGGTACCCGGAGCGCCGGGGAGGAACCAGCAGAAAGATTACGACTTTAAGAGGGGATGAGGGGGAGCTCCAACCGGAGGGAACCGAGACAGAATGGAAGTTCCAACGTCGCATCTTAAGGTACGCTGGCGACTACGATTATCATTGTTACCTCGGCATACCTCGCTTCTCGCTTTGAACCTCATCGTCGATGCATGGATAGTACGTATACGGAGTATGCGGATGAGATCTTGATCGATGGAGATTGTGGGAGATGTCTGGCTGGTGGAACCCACTTCTTTTCTGCGCCATCTGGCAAGCGTGGCCACGGATCTTTAATTTATTCCCCGTGTAATTTTTTAAATGACCAGAGCATACCTTAAGGTAAGGTACCTAAGAGGCTAAGGTACCTGGCTACATCTGGTCTGCATGGGAGTTTGCAGGGCTTACTAGGTGTTGTACTACGCTTACCTTAGCTGTGCTAAAGGCCCGCTATAACAACACCATCGGTTTGTTTCATTCAACTCGATTGCTCAATGTCGGGGGACGAACAGGTCGAAATCATGCCCATTGGACCTCTCGAGCCCACGGCTTTGACGCCCCGGCTCATGGCGTTCAAAGCCTTGATGTATCTTGGGGATACCAAACCCTTAGGTCAAGTACTGGAACCTGTCCGTGTCTAAAACAGAGTCAACTCCGCGCTCGCAGCTGCCATTCTCTGGGCAGGCGGATTCAGCAATACGTCCCGCTTCAAGTGCTCCCAACTTGGTTTAAATAACAGTACAGTTGTTTCTTCATGGCATCGACAGCCATCCTGCCCGCTGGCAAGCCACCCGCGGGGGTGACCTCGAATTTTGTGGACCCGCAATATGACGGCGGCAGATTCATAGCCATCAGCGCTGTATTTCTTGGCCTGGCTGTCGCCATTGTCGTCTTGCGAGCCTACACCAGAGCTGTTATTCAACGATGCTTTGCTGCGGATGATTGTAAGTAGAGGGGGGGAGGTGTTTTTGAATTGATGAAGAGAGCTGATATGTGGTACAGACATTATGGTCTTCGCATCGGTTCGTCAAGCCTCACGATGAGCCTGTTGATCCTGCGGCTTGCCAAATCTGACTTCAATTCCAGATTCTATCCGTCATCTTAAGCGCTTTCACTTTAAACCGTAAGTATCCCACAGCTGGTATTGTTCGGAAACAACTAAAAGTGCGAGGCAGTGCTTAATTACGGACTCGCCAAGCACATGTGGGATGTTCCTCTTACGTCCTTTTCACCAGGTTTCCTCAAAGTACGTATTGTTCAAACGATCATGCCAAACCGATACGACTTACGACTGCTGACTTGTATCCCAAGTTCAATCTCCTTGCGGCGAGTGTGTATTGTGCTGCTACAGCTGCCTCAAAGGCTTCAATTCTGCTCTTCTACTTGCGAATCTTTCCCGGCAGAGTCTTTGTGTTTGCTGTGTGGACCGCGGCATTCTTCGTGGTCGGTTATAATGTCGCCTCTATTTTCGCAAACATCTTCAGTTGCAACCCTGTTGCAATGTCCTGGGATGTAACCATTCTTACTGGAACCTGCATCAACCGGCCATTATTGTACTTTGCCAACGCTGGCCTTGGGATATTTATTGATTTCATTACCTTGTTATTGCCATTGTGAGTGAGATACAACAGCATATTGGGCTCTACTGATCAAGCTCGCTTAGTCCAATGCTGCGGAAGCTGCAGCTTCCTCTCAAACAAAAGATAGGGGTTGTAGCCGTCTTGATGACAGGTGCTTTCGTCTGCATTATCAGCATTGTCCGCCTCGCCTCCCTTTATCAGCTTTTACGAAGTACCGATCTCACCTGTACGTTGCCGAACCACACCCTATCAGTGCAAGCATTAATCTTCAGCAGATGATACCGCGAACGCATTACTCTGGTGCATTATCGAGTTAAACATGAGCATATTCGGCGGCTCCGTCCCCGTCATCCGCCCCTTTGTCCGCCAATATTTTCCCTCCCTTCTCGGTCCCGCATCCGACAGATACGAAAGTGGCGGGCGCAAATATCACAGATCAGGTTCTCAAGGCGGAAGAAGTCAAGAGCTGAGGAACTTCGACGCGCGGCAACTTGTCCCAGGCCCCGAAGGCAACCGCACCAAGTCGAATTCGTACGTGACTTCAGTTAAGGGAGGGACCAAACGGCCTTCGATGTTCAATGCTGGAGACGGTGGGAGCGAGGAATTTATCATGTACAATGGGGGAGAGCTCCCCGACTCCAAGATTGTACGGACCATGGAGTATCGGATCGAGGAGGGCAGCGAGCACAAAGCCAATAGCATTCGTGAGTGCATCCAGGGGGGCTGAGGATCCGTCCGGCTGTCGAAGCACCTCAA
>JAABUL010003569.1_pt1 | contig 22797 bp, 36 predicted proteins | sample 5559151 | NCBI WGS metagenome assembly JAABUL01 (sample SAMN10711876, study PRJNA513368) | rock metagenome | isolation source: Antarctica rocks | place: Antarctica: Victoria Land, Pudding Butte sud | reverse complement strand
AACCCTATCCTGTCCAGCGGCATTGATGGCGCAATTGCAGTTTCTCAAGAGCGCAGTGCCAAACCAGCGCAAGGCGGTGGAGGTGGCCAAAGACACCAGCGACGGCGAGGCCGGCAACGCATCGGCGCCTGGCGCCAGCAAGAAGGAGCGCACCAAGGTGGGTGCAGTTGACAGGGTCCAGACCTCAGCAGACCTGCATTTTGGCTGAGTGCAACATTCTGGCAAACTCGCAGGACCCACCTCAGCTCTGGAAACGCATTCGGGTTGGATGCTGGACACATGGCGCTGCGTCCGTACGTCAATGGGCCGCTCTCGCTCACGATGGGCCCGCCGTGTCATGCCCTGCGGGTGCACTGGATGCAGCTCGGAGGGTTGCAACCGATGTCGGGCGTCAAGGGGACGAATGGCTTGAACTTGCACAGGTTGCTGGTGCCGCACAAGCCCGTGGCCGCCCTGGCAAGCAAAGCAGTTTTCGTCGACAATAGTGGCCGACGCGCACCCTGGGCTGTATTCATTGACGAACTTTGGAATTTCTGCCTGTAGGCCGCAGGGTCGGACAAGCGCAAGCGGGCGGAGGAGGAGGACGCCGACGGCCAGGCGGACGCCAACGTGAAGGAGCGCACCAAGGTGGGTGCAGTTGACAGGGTCCAGACTCCAGCAGACCTGCATCATCCATTCGGTGTGACATTCTGGCAATTCGCAAGACTCATCTCGGCTTGCTTCGAAAACACGTTCGGATTGATGCCGCACGGCGCACGTCAATCGCACATGTTGTTGGTGCCGCTCGCGCATAATGGGGCACTCATGAACTTGAAGGGGAGACGGAGCTCGCCCATGAGTCGAGAGCTTTTGGAAGCATGCAATACACGAGAGGCCTCGATTCATGCCACTGAACTTTTGAACCGCAGGTCGTGAGGACGAGGGGCAGCACAGCGGCGCGACAGGCGGCAGTGAAGCAGGAGGCGGCGCCGCTGGCCGACAGGGCAGCAGCCAAGCGCAGGGCAACGGCTCTGATGAAGGAGGCCATGGACTGAGCAGCCAGGGTGACAGTTGAGTGGCTTCCACCATTTGTAGCGGGAATGCGACAGCACCTTCGGGTGGGCGTGCAAGGAGACTGTGCGATGCCACCGATATGGCTTGTTGCAGGATGTTCTCTGATATGCTTGTATCGTTGATGAGTTGTGAGGTTTTCGTTATGTAACGATTCAGCCTGGAAGGTCACGTTACCCCTAACCGTTACCCTGCACCACCCACAACGTTACCCCTAACGTGTCAGGTAACAAAACGTTGTTCAGATGTTAGGGGTAACGCCTGCAGCTCCAGCGCAGGGTAACACGTTACCCTCGTTACCCCTAACATGTTATACCTCGCCACTGGTAGAGGAACGAGGACAGGGATCAGTAACCTGATGCTTTGGGTGAAGCGAAGGCAGCTGATGTCCACTGATTCGAGTGCTGGCATGTGAGTCACGATGATCATGATGATCAGTCACAATGATCCGGTACAGTCACGCTGTACAGGTACAAGTGACGTCTGATTTACGCGATGCAGAGGGTGTGGAGGGCCCTTTTTGATCTAGTCGAGCGAAACCACCGAAACCAAATGAAACAGTTGCCTGTTTGTCTAAGGCTAATGCGTAGAGAAACCACCCCGGGCGGGTTGGATCAACCGTCAGCAATACCCCGTTCGCTTGGGTATCGGGGGTTGGCTAGCAGAGGCCGTGCAAGGCACTAGGTAAGCGGTAGTAGGTCGCGGGCTGCTGGTTAGATTACAAGTTAGAGCGAAGGATCGAAGTTTGCAAACTGAGTTCTGATGCTAAAACAAGGAACGTGCCAGCTTTTGGGCTGCGAGAATTCCCATTCTACCCGAAACCCTATGGGTCCTCGACATGGCATAATGTCAATTATCTCAGCACACAAGACATCGTGTTCGTTATAAATTCACAGAATGCATCAGTGGACTATGTTCCGACACCTAGCAAGCGGCCAGCGGAAGCGCTGCCTGTTTTGCTATGTGAAGACAGTCACGCTATGACAGGTTTTAATGAGCAATCGTCAGGGCTTAGCTCCAGCAGGCTCGTGATTAGCCCTGCTCCTTGCTACACGCCCCACGGGACATGCCAGCACATGGCGGTCAACGCGGTCCTGGCGTGCTGCTGGGCGCTCAGCAACTTACCAAGAAAGCGCGCTGGCGGAGATAGTCGAAAGTGCAGAGCACCCTGAGTGCAAAGCGATACCCTTTTTTTACCCGTACGTGCCGCACTCCAGGACCGTCAGTTGAATTTGTGCACGGTGGCAGGGAATTCTCCTGTCGTGAATCTGTCACTTTCGTTGTGTCGCCTTACAAAGCACTGGCTGGCATTAACCCATGGCAGCACAACGGATCGTAGGTTGCTTGGACCGCGTGACAAAATGTGCATTGTGCGGCCAGCTCAACCAGCGACCGAGGGCTTGCGACTGAAGCCCACCAGGCTGTTGTCCTGTGTTTGTGACAGCTAAAGGGACATGTGGTACAAACAAACGGTTCTGCCAAGTCTCGTTCTCAAAAGCCCGAGCAATTTGCCGTCAGGGCTTGTCGCATTCCTGCGTCATGTGCTTCAGCATGATAAATTCCCACTTCTCTAGAGGAGCCACGGCCTCCTGACCCTTCTGCCTCTGTGCAAAGCCTGCGATCTCGCGCTTGAGGTGCTCGAAGCCCAGTTGCATATAAGACTCCATCCTGAGGCCAGTGGCGCGAAAGAACCCCAGGAAGACGCCCGCCCTGTTGTTCCCCAGCACCGTCGCCAGTGCGCTTGCGACTGCAAGGCCCAAGCCGCTATCAGGGGGTGCTCTGTTGATCCGATCGGCGATGATCGGCAATCATATTTCATCCTGATGCTCAGCCGCACGCAAGCTGCAAGAAGTCAGGCGCACAGCATGAAGGCGGTGCAAGCATGCAACGTCCTGATTTATTGCAGTCTGACCACCACGGCAGTATGGCATACGGCAAGGCGATACATAACCAGGCTGTGCACACCCGCATCCAGGTTGTACAGGAAGATGTTGCGCTCCGGCAGTAGCGATGCCGCTGTGCTATGCTGCGGCAGGGACACCAGCAGCGTGCTGGCCGCCACATCCTCCTCCGCCGACGCCAGCTTCGCGGTGCCCGCACCCTCTTCTGCCTGGAGAATTAAACAGACTACGTTGTCACGTTTGCAGCCGCGTCTCGTGTCAGAACTCCTGTCAAGAGCTGTGAGCACATCGCCAGCTTCCTTCCGACCTGTGTCCCCAAGTCCATCCCACTCTGTGCATTGTTCCTCATGCACAACCTTCTGGAGCTGAAACGCAGCGCTTGAGGAACTGCAGGGAGGAGCCGCAGAGATGTCGACATCTAATCAGGGCTCGAAGTCTGCTGTACTTGCCGCTTGCACAATGCCCGCCAGCAGGCTGCCAGCAGCATTGGGGCCGGAATTCCTGAGCTCAGCGGCCGCCTGCTGAATCGCCAGGCTGTCCAGCGTAATGCCCAAAACGCCCAGGTCCCTGCTCCACGAGGTGGCGGTGCCGCTGAGCGCGTTCTGCATGTGAGCATGGTTTGCAGGTTTGTTTTGGTCGAGTGGTCGGAGTTGTGGACTCTTCTTGCGGGACTGTTCCACCGGTCGTCAAAGCGAAACACCCCAATCACATGGAAGTGTCTCCATCCTGTCGCGGCCGTCTGCGTTGCACGGCCGAACAGTCAAAACTGGTCGAATGACAGACGATGTACATGAAGCGCACCAGCAGCGTGCGGCAGAATTCGGACTGCTGCATCGAGCACGCCTCCGGCACGGTGGCGGCGGCGATGGCGCTGAACGTCTCCAGCGTGTTGTCCAGGACGCCGTGTGGGTCGCTCAGAAACTGGCCCGCGTACACGCGCACGTATGTCCCCACCACGTCCTTCGCCTCCACCTACAACATGGCAGGCTTCGATAACAGCCAACGGTTGATCTGCCGATTGTTTCTGTGTCAGGGAAGAATAAGGCAGTTGCCAAGCAAGATTTCACATTGCTGGCTCAAGGGCTGCTGTTCTGCCAAGAATAGCACATCGTCCGCACAATCACCAAGGTGAGCAACGTCGTGCACTCACCTTCTCCTCGTTCTTCTCCCCGTAGGTCTTGTAAATGTGGTTGGCGGCGTCCTTGTCCAGCTCGCAGCGGTACACAGCCTGCAAGTAAGACCATCGGCGATTGAAGAAGAACACAGCTGATGAGAGACGTGTGATGCACCCACGAATGCAATGCCTTCTCTGCTGATGTGAGCAGGATGTGAGCATTACCGCGAAATTGCGCGCCATGAGGATGGCGTGCACGCTGCGCTGCATGACGCCGCGGCATGCGTTGCGCACCAGAGCAGCAAATGCCTCGGCCAGCGCCTGCGAGCCAATCAGTTGGCGATTCAGTCACACACCACCACATCCACCAGTGCATGTGCCAGTGCTTCAAGACACTTTCAGACCGATGCACACCTGCATCTCGTTCTTGTCGTAGTCATTCTCAGCGATGGCATGCTTGAATTCCCAGACTGCGACGATGTAGTCGCAGGCCAGCTTGAGGTCCCACTTCATGATGGCGACGTCCACGAAACCCCGCAGCCGCTTGTTCTGCGGCACAAAAGTCCAGCCTTGCATCTATTAGCAGCACAAAAATCAGAGTTCTCTATCGCCAGGCTTTTGCATGACAGAGAATGCCTTACATTGCAGAGTGTCTCAAGCAATGCGCCTCAAGAACCGTGAGCTTCAGGATATCCAGGATGTCGATCCGGACTTCTGACACTTTGAGCATTGTAGACAACTGCTGCAACGTGCTCTGTGTTGTACTGCTGCAGAGTCTTTGCCAGCAAACACTGTGCGTTCCATCCACATCGACCGAAAAGAACCATGCAGCTGCACGCTGAAAGGTTGGGTTTGTAATTGCCTGAACAATGCCTGCATTGCCCTCACCTCAACCAGCAGCTCGTGGAGCGTATCTTGGCCCCCCGCACAGGCATTGCAGCCCGTACGGCGCTTCGTGGCTGCTCCTGCAGGCGGGCTGCTGCCGCCGCCGCCGTTGACGTCACCGGCCTTCTTCGGCGGCGAGGGCGTGGCCGCCTCCTCCAGATCTTCGGCGGCAACTTGCAGCACCGAGCCGCCCGTGCTGGACGCGCCAGGCCCGGAGATGAGGCTGCACACTGCGGCGAGGGAACTGAAGACGGCCGAGGAGGCGGATTCTGTGCGCGCTGACAGGCTGAGGACGACGAACCCTTTGACGAGCAGCCACAGCCGCAGCAGCAGCAGCGGTCCGCCTCGCCATGTGAAGCGCAAGGAGGACTCCGCACGCTGCTGGAGCATTGGCTTGGCATGCTTGACTCCGCTGCAGCTGACGTACGGCAGCACGTCCTCGATGGACTTGCAGTGCCGTCCCGCCTTCGCTTTGCCGAGCTGGCTCATCGCGAAGCGCTCGCCTGGCACAGGATACTGCTGATTGCGGCTGTTCGGCGAGGAGAATTTCTGCTTTTTAGCTGCACGAAGCTCGGAATTAGACTCCATGGTAGGGCGAGGGTCTCACCGCGGCACGGACTGTTGCCGCAGTACCGCAAACGCACGAGCCGATGAACGAGTGAATGGCTGAATTGTCTGCACAGATGTGCATCCACCGCGGGCTGATTTCAAATTGAACAAAACCGCTGGGGGCAGGGTTTGTGCGTAAACCTCAGACGTGAAATGCGAAACGCGAAACTCAAAGTACCCTCGGCGAAACGTTTCGCATAGATGCGAAACCCTATATCTGCCGTAATTCGCCACCCCAAGCTCAGTGATGCCTCGGCTAAACCTTCCGGATGCACGTTCCAGAAATTCTGCAGCTCTCTCGGTTCCAAAAACAACTTACAATCTCGTCCCCCCTCTCAGGCGCCACTAGGTGTCAGTCTAGGCGCCACAGGTGTCAGTCCTGGCGCCACTGCTAGGTGCCGCTGCTGCTCTTGCCCTTCATCTGCCGCTTATGCCGCTGCTTTGGCTCCGCAGCCGTGTCTATGACGCGCTTTTTGATGCTCTGATGCGCATTTGAACACGCGAGCACATGCTGGATGAGGACATCACTGCGCGGCGATTTGGAAAATTTGTTTGCAAAAGGTGCAAGTTGGTGGCCCGCTGGTGGTGTCTGAAACGAAGTAATCTCTCACGAATGATTTCGGGCGGCCACCTGTGTTGCTCTGCTTGGCCGCCATGGGCTCGACGTCATCAATGTTCTCAGCAATCTCGAATCTGCATTAATGGTTGCAGCGAGACAGGCAAGGCAGGAAATCCAGTGCCAGAGCTGTTAAGAAGCGTTAGACCGGGGCCTGCCAGCTAAAGACCGGCTGGATGCCATTGCCGGCCGTTGTCGGTGCCAAGATTGGCAGCGACCGCAGGCGTCGGCGGCGGGGCGTCCAGCAGCGACGGCAGCGGCGGTAGAGGTTTCGCGTAAATGCGAAACCTCGGAGCCGTAGGCGAAACCTGCGAAACCCTATGCGAAACCTCGTACGGCGAAACCCTGAGGTTTAAGCACGAACCCTGCGCTAGGGTCCGGAAAAGGGGAAGGTGCGTTGCTCCATTCCAGGCTGGACGGGGTCGACTGCGACTGACCAACCACGACATCTGGGGCGCGGCCGCATGCTGGCGGTGCAGGGGCGCCCCGAGATGTAGCGCTCCACGGCGCTGGACAAGATCCTCCCCGCCGTCAAAGGGTGCGCCGCTCTGCGGCAACCTGGGGCTTGTGCCTCGGTCACTGCACTGCGTTAGTGAGACCGCATCCGACCATTACATGCAAGCAGCTGAGCTGATGCACTGGTGTAGCAGGGTATGATCATGACTTCGAACACGACATGTGCCAGCAGCCAGACTGCAAGTTCTGCAAAAATTGAGTACTGCTGGAAACCAAGCCGCCTGCACAAGTTGTTGGCGTATCATCACCGATGTCTAGTCTGAGGATTACATAAATTATCTGCAGAAGCACGACGGAGCAGGAAGCTGCGGCCTCGCAGGCGTCGCTGGAGGATGGGCGCACAGACGACAGCGCGTTATGCAGTTCATTGCGGCCTTCCTCCGAAGTGGCGGCAGCAGTGGCAGTGGCGGCAGCATGGCAGCCATCAGCTGAGCAGCTGAACCCTGAATCCAGGCAGCCTTCGCAAGAGGCGGATCGTCGGGCATCAACAACTTCCTCCGCTGCAACGGCCGGCAGAACAGCAAATATCGTGATGCCATCATGGTGCAGCACCTTTCGCTGTTGGAGGCGCCAGCGGCGGCGCTCGCCCCTGTCCGCACGGCCGCAGCACACACGGTGGCTTCACGCTAGTTCAGCTGGGCAGGCGGCTTCCCCGCAGCTGGCGAGGCAGGAGGTTCTCCGTCAGCGCAGCTCCTAGCGATCGGCGCGACGTGTCAAGCACAATGAGCTGAGCATCTGCACAGAAGACGGAACGATCGGGGCCATGCGCCACCGCCGGCTACCCCTTATCCAGGTGCAGCTGCCATATCACGCAGTTGGCACAAACTCAGATGCTCTGACTGAGTGGCGGCCTGCACAAGGACGGCACGATCATGGCCATCCGCCAACTAATCCACATCGCGGCGCTGGACGTCTTTGATGTGCATGTTGTCGTGTTCAAGATCATGGAAGACGAGCCCAACAATCAAGCCCATCAAAGCCGGCAATGTATGCCAAGAGCTACCAGGCCATTAGCCGAGTCAACAACATAGCCTTCTGAGCTTGCCAGCCTGGACATGATCCCACATGCTTGCAGCTGTTGCACAGTCAACGCGGCAGCTCTGCCTGAACTTGCTTTGTTCTCGACTGCAGGGCATGCATTTCATCCCGAGAGCATCATTACAGACAACGGGAAGACGATCATCAACTCCTTGTGACGCGTCGCATGCCTGCTGGTGTCCACATTGCCAGAATGTACAAGACTCATATTGCATCTGTGTGTTCTGCGTTTTCGAATCAGTGCGCTCAAGCAACGGACACGAGCTGCTAAATTCAAGACCGTCCCAGCATGACCCCCTGTCTGCCACTGTCCTCCACAGACTCCGCATGACACAAACGGACTGACCCGCTCTCTTCGACGTTGGTCACAACTCAAATCAAATCACTTCCAACTCCGCACACTTCAACTTGATGCGCTGCAGCACGCAAAAAATGCTATTTTCAAGAGCCGGCCTAAGTGGAGGCCGGCAAGAAGGGTGGTGCCATCAGCGCCAGCGCTTCGCCTGAGGAGGGGCACTGACTTCATTGCCACAATCTACCTTGTTATGCAGTTGCAACATTTCAATGAATCAATTCCGTATGTTGCCCCGCTGAGAGACCAGCTTGTCCCTGCTGTTGGACATCGTGCGCAAAGCCCAGACAGCCGACTTGCCTGAATGCAGGAGCGTGCTCAGAAGGCTGGCGACAAGCTGCGCAAGGACTCGTCAGAGTGATCTTATCAAGCTCGTGTGCCATTAGTCGCCAGTTGGCTAGTAATGCACAGCCATGTTGACCATTGTCCATGTGTATTGCAGCAATAATTCTGGTAGAACGACCAGCGATTCTTGGTCCACCCATGTAAACATGCAGTCGTGTGGGATATAGCGTCAAGTATACGGGGAATGCACGTAATGTAGTGCAATTTTCACACTTCACACAGCACATTCTAATGCTGTGCTAGGGAGACAGTACTGACAACTCAGCTTCCGTAATATGTTTGCCCTTTGTCAACCGGCCATTCGCACATCCCATCATTGTGCTGCGAATTGTCCTTACTCTGACAGCACACTTACCACTCGTCACATTGAATTCTGCCACTTGAACCATATGACCAAGGTTTCTGCCAAGCCTGTTGCATCTGTCGCCTACACGCCCACGGTCAAACTCGCAGTCTGTCCATCATTTGTGTAACTCTCACCCAACGGCTCAGCTTGTCTCATCAGATTGATTGGCCGGCCCGCCAGGCGTGTTAAACTGCAGCATCGGCTGCGAGGTGCTGCCGGCATGCTGCAGGCAGTGTAACGTGTCGTGCGACTCGTGGCGGCATCTGTCCTGGCGCGCAAATAAGTTATGAGGCTGTTCACCGGCGCTGACAGTGACACTGCGAATGAAGCCAACCGGGATGTCTGCTGCTAGCAGAAGGAGGTGAGCAGGAGTGCAAGGCACCACAGGAGCAGCGCAGCCGTTATGAGAATGAATGACCAAGCAGGAGAGGTAGATATGCACCAGCACGCTGAGCCGCCGAGCTGGATGGAATTTGAATGCGCAGCACGCTGCCTTGCTCCGACACCAATAGGGTTTTGGACCCGGCAGTTTTGCCGTGTTGGGGAGCTCGTCGAGCCAAACTCAATTGACTGCTTGTGTAACACACAGGAAGACGCCACGCGGTGCATGCAGGCTCGATCGTTCTCGCCCTCTGCACAGCATTGGAGTTATCAGCGACAGAGCTTGCCACCGGCGGGCGGAGAAACCCGCAGGCGCAGCTGCTGCTGGGATCGCCAATTCGAGGGCGTTGCTAAGGCATGCATGCGGCAGGCCAAGCCAAAGCGGGCGGTTCCGAAGCGGTCGCGCCAGAATGCGTCAGCCTACTATTGCGCCGCTTGCGACACGTGCCAGCGCCAGCGCCTGCAGCAGGCGCTCAACCGCAGCCGCAGCCTCAGGACCAAGGCCAGCTCGGAGCTGGCCAACCGGCGGAGCGGCAGGACGAAGACGGCTCTGGGCTACAACCGGACCATGGCGATGATGGGCATGCTGCAGCGCCGCTGCAGGCGCAGCAGGCACAGCAACCTCAGCCTGCACAGCCGCCGCAGCCGCAGCCGCAGCTGCAGCCGCTACCTGCGCAACAGCAGCATGCACAGCAGCTGCAGCAGCCGCTGCCGCAATGCGCCTGCCGCCTGGACCATTTTGACAGGTCAGCCGGGCGAGAGGGCCGTCGCCGGCCCGCCGCCGGACGCCGAGCTCAGCGGCTCGGCGGCGCGCCTTGCGGCCAGGCTCAGTCTGACGCAGCGGATGATGGCGCCGATCCTGGCGACAATGTCGAAGGAGAGCGGCGACGCCCTCGTGATGTTGCTGCACAACAAGCACTTCGACGCTGCCCATGCATGGCGCAGCATGGACGGCTTCCTGGCGGACCTGAAATTAGACCACGTGCGCCCTTACCCTTCTCAGCGAGTGCATGTGGAAACGTGATCGAGCTTGGTGTGCAGCGCCCTTGCCAAAGCCCTAACGAGTGCAGCACTCTGACTGCAGCATGCGATCCGGCTGTGTCATTGCATGCACCATCTCGCACCTGGGTCCCCCGCGACTGTGGCTGCTAGCCTTGCCTCATCTCGCCTGGCACTGTTCCTGACCCTTCTGTGCAGCTGTGTACAGGACTTTCGAGAGTGATTCTGGAGAGTGGTTCTGGAGCGTCCTGTCGTGCTCGGCGGCGTATCGGCAAAGGCCACGATGCTGGTGCGCATCGGCGACGCCATGGACGCAATCCAGGACCTGCTGCTGAGCAACGCGGTGCGCACCGTCTTGTTGTGGATAGGGCATGACTGAAGGAATGCTTGAAGCAAGCGTGATCTGTGAGGTTGCCGCAGCTGATGCAGGTGACCCTGCATGGCCAACACATGTGGTTTCTTCACTCACAATTCGAACGAAGCACAGCGCTGCAGTGTCGGGCCGTGAAGACAGCCCGCTGCACAGCTTAATTCTCGCCGCACAGCCAGCGCCGAAGATGCGGCAGGGTTTCCGATGCCAGCAGGATGCCCAACAAGAAATGCACGGGAATGGCTAGTGTTCACAGCGGCTGGAGGGCAGGGTTGAGCTCCCAAGCGGCAGATTTGCAGTCGTGCCATTGCAGTGGCTCCATCAGGTCAAGTTGTGGAAAGCGACACAGTGCTGCGTGTGCCAAGCAGGCTACCAGATTCAAGAGCATGCGAAGTCTAGCTATCTTTGTCTTGTGTTTCCTTGTTCGAGCTTCCGGCCGCTCAAAATTCAATATGACGCATTATACGTGCCCCATCAGGAGTGCCGACACAGACGCCCAGGATCGGCTGGGTGTCTCAATCGGGCGGCTGCTCTGCTCCTTCAACTTCACCTCCACGGACGGCATGCCGCACGCCGCTGCGTATGTGCGGTGGTACACCGAGACGCAGCCCGATGGCGCCGCGGCGTCCAGCCTGCGATTGGTCCGCCTCGGCTGGGCTCACTTCGGTGCCAGCTCGCGGCCGCATTACGGCGTCGTGGAGCTGGAGCGCATCGTGTGCCCGGTGTTGCTGCAGCAGGCTCAAGGCCAACTCATGGTGGCTAAACCATTTCGTGGCACCACACAGCCTGTGAGCGGCACAGCGCACGTTGCTTGCAATAGCGAAAAGGAGCACACGACAGCAGCCGCCGCAGTTGACATTTGATGTCCAGTCAGGATTTTGAGGCCATTTTTTTTGAGCAGCGCCCGGGCTTCTCCTGTGCCGCTCGCTGATGGACCCTGCTGAACTTCAGGGCTTGGGCGACGCAGCACCACAGCCGTTGATTCTTTTGCAGCACCCCCGCACAGTAGCCTTGCCAATTCTTGTTGTAGTGCAGCGATGCCGTGCTGGACGGGAGCACACATTCGCATTGCAATCAATTGATGGGCTTCGCATACCTAGGTGCTGTGCTGACCAGCCACCGAACGTGTTAACGAGTTGTGCATGCCACTGCTGCGGCGACGCGATTGCTGGTGGATGCTGCTGCCTAGTGTCGCAGATTACACTGGCACGTCCATTCGACGTGCAGCAGAGTGTATGTGGCATGCTGTGTTTTGCTCATGTACTGTGGCCGCCAAGCTCACATGACCGTCACACGGCATGCAGTGTGCTAGGTTACCAACCCTGCGCCAAAGCATCATCGACCACTACAGACGTCTGCAGACCCAGTACACTATACGACAGTCCAATCACAGCACCGTTGCACGTCGTCAGCAGACCCTGACGCCAGTTGACGCCATGTGACACTCGTGTCACATGCCGCCGCCAGTCCGCCGCCGCCCGCCACCGTCACACAGCCGCTGCTCTTGGATGTTGCCGGCTGCCACCGGCGCCGAATGAAGCTCGAAGGACGCGGCAATACAGCTGGCGTCAGCCGACATGGACGGTTGCAGGCACATTATTCTTGGCGCCAGCTAAATGTGTTCTGCTCTATTTTTCGGTAAACAGATGTATCAGTGCGTAAAAATATCTCGGGAAAGCTATCTGCAGCGTGAGGATGATGGTCAGGACCCCAGCGATCGTGGACAATATGTCAATCTTGGAGAAAACCTGCACTCACTCAGCGCCCATTCGAAGCAGTTTTAAGAAAGTACCAGGTACGAATCATGCAATCGTAAATGTGCGTTCAGCAAAGTCCTTGCACCAGTGCACTCACCTTGCCAACTTTCTCGCAGAGCTGCGCCACGTCAGGGAAGCCTTCTTGCTTAGCCGTCACAACGGCACTCGCCCTCCGACTGCAAGAGCATTGGTAGCTGCACTTCGGCGCTGCCTTCGAATCAAGTTTCGTTGGTGCTCGATGAATACCTCCCAAGATGCGCAGGTCCAATATGATGCGCCGAAGACAGCAGCACCTTCACCTGGTCAGGGTGCTTGGCAAGACGGAGAGTGTCAGGACGTTCACCGAGGTTGTAATGCTTGAACGCAGGCTCCGTTGTAGGGACGGCGTCAACTTCGGCAGGCCGCGTGCCAGCATCCGCACTTGCATCTTGTGAAATCCTGGCGTGCAGCGAATGCGTTTGGCTGAACACTGTCAATGCAGCTCGGGATGCAGAACCACTGTTAGCCGGCAGTTCAACTCTGGCGCACAAGAGAGAGATAAAAGTTACACCGTGTCGCAAGCCCTGAGGGGCTGAAAGGGTGCGAGCTAGGGGGTGGGAACCCTGCTAAGCTAAGCTGTCGAAACTAGGTTAGGGCGGAGACAAGAGTGTACAAATAATACAAACGCTTCCGAGAGACGTATCTTCCTTGCAGCTTCTTCCGGAATACAGCTGGCGATGTTGACGCAGATCCCCAATTACAAATGTTGGCTGTTGGAAGCCAGGTCATCCGGAGTCAGTTTACCCATTCCGGCACGTCCATATCACCGCACTGCGCACCCTGCAAGAGGTATTCGCTGCCATCGGACCTCACAAGCGCAAGCGTTCGGTATTGCGTGACGGACACCACCGGCTTGCACACTAAGACATTCCTAGCATCATGACACACACATCGATTGGCGTCCAACAGCCCGAGAACCTCGCACTTCTTCAGATTCTCAACAGCGTACGTGAGGCAGAAAAGATCGCAGCTGGCATCGTGCAGACAGCGGTGCAGATTCAGGACCGGCAGGCACGTTACCAGCAGCACATGCAGCAGATTCACTCAATTGCGTGTGACACGCTCGCTTGCACCTCAGCAATCCAGCGCGAAATGAGGCTGTCGACTCACGTTGGATAATGTAATGGCCTCAGCCTCAGGCTGTGCCTTGACTCTGCACCGTCTGTCCCGCATTCTGTTCAACAATGTGTGCGTTAATGATTGCATACTGTGCTGACATAATATATGTGCTCACTGTAGCCCTGGTCAAGCGCCCAGCCTCGATGGCCCCGCCAGTGTGCCGCAATTACAGGGGTGTCCGATTCGCATCCTCGATTGAGGCGGCAGCTGAGCAGCAGAATCAGAGGACAGGCCGGCAGCCGGAGCAGGGACAATGCGAGAAGCGGCCGGATTGCAGCAACAGATCGAAACATGGCGCTGCCGCAAGGCAGTTGACAAAACAATTGAATACCCGGCGACCTGTTGGCTTGCTGGCTGTTGGCTTGCTGGCTGTTGTCTGGTGAAAGTAGCTGCAACAGAGCAGCGAGAAGACGAATGCACTATGTAGATTGTTCACCAAGCAGGATGGTACGGCCGCTTCGACTCTGGAGTGACGATTGTAAAACTGTGTAGGTCTATGGAAGTCTCTGGATAGGTACTGACATTGTGCAACGTCACGACTCAGTATATTTGACGTCTACCTCTGCAAGCCAATGACTTTCCACCTTGCAGCTCGTTGGCACGACACATTCGGTCCGCATTGTGTGCATTCTGAATGGGCCTGGCGTCAGCATACTTGCCGCATCCGATGAGTCACATGTAGGTACGGTGCACTGCCAGTGAAGAAATGTGTGCCTCAGGTCTGTATATGTAGGCAGGTTGCCTACATATACAGACCTGAGGCACACATTTCTTCCGTGCGAAGGCATGCTGGTTTGAAAGGTGTACCCGAATCAGATTGCCTGGTTGTTGCATTCGCATTCGCATACTGTCCGACACTGCAACACACCAGCTTGCTGCGAAGCTGTTGCTATCGTAGCAGAGTCATCGACGACATGATGGCTCATTTCTGATGTCGTGTCGCCTTGGCAGATGGGTTGGTGGCTGATGCAAAGCCAGGCAGCCGAGACCCGGCGCGGCGGCAGTTCGCACCGCAGTGCCGCAAACCGCAGGGGGCAGTCCCACAGCAGCGACAGCGCGCCACGCCACGCGGGCGTCAGCTGGCCAGCGGAAACGCCGTCCGACGTCGCCAGCATCGCCGCGAGCAGCACCAGCGCAGATGCACGCACTGCCTGCATATGCGTTGAAATGCTGTTGTTATAAACAGCGGCGTGAGTCCTTCACTGTCTGCACCCATCCAGACTAGCAATGCGATGACGCATGAACAGCCTCGCTGAGGATCAGGTCGTGCTGGCCACGCTGTTCACATGAACCGGCACCCCCAAGGGAGGCACCTGGGCAGCGGACTTGTCGGCGACGGTGCTCAGCAGCGCGTGCATCTGCTGTGCCGGCGGCAGCGGCGGTGCTGCAAGGGCAGCCGACACTCGGCCCTGGCCGCCTGCAGCTCTGACAGAGGCTCTGCGGTGCCTGCGGTGCTGCGAGCCCGCTCTGGGGGTGCAACAGCGGCGGCGGCTGCTGCCGCAGCTGCGGACGTGGCCGCTGCGCATTCTGTGGCGGCTGCGGCTCCTGTCCATGACTGCTGCACGGCTGCCGAAGGACAGCTACAAAGCCGCGCGGGCGGCTTTGATGGCGGCGCCTGCTGCGAGGTGGCGGGTGCCTTCCGGCATCCCGGCAGCTGGGGCGTACTGGGCCTGGCAGTCTGCTGGCGGGGTGATTGAGGCGCCGGCGGGTGCGTTCCAGCAGTGGCCGCCGCCGCGGCGCCAGCGGGCGGCTGCCGCGGGTGCTGCAGCAGCTGCACCCCGGCGGGTCTGCGAGTGGGGTGGCCGACGCCCGCTGCCTGCGGCGGCGGACGGCCGGTTGCGACGATTGGGCTTCCGAACGAGGCGGCATGATGGAGGGAGCCTGCGTTGTGAGATGAGCAAAAACTGTCCTCCAGCATTGTGCGCTACAATACTTCGGCAAGTAGTCTGTTTAGTCTGTTAGTCTGTTTAGTCAAAACGCTGATGCGTTCCCACTGCTGAAGCTCTGAAAGTCGCAACCGAATGCTATTTACCGCACCGCAAACTGTTGGCGTGGCGCGGGCAGTGGTATTAGCCACTGGACTGCACCATGATGTTCTTTCTATGCATCTGCAGCAACGCCGGCCGCCCAGCATCCGCAGCGCCAGCCGAGGCAGCGGCGCATCTCTGCTTCTCGTGCGCACTCCACATCGCCATCTGCACCTACAGAGATGCAGTGTCCGTTTAGAAACATACAAAGCACGGTGACTTGGTCCTCACCTGGCATTCAGGTTCAGTGAGCAGCATGTGTTGCATGTTCGTCGACAGATGACTCCAAGTGCTGATCAAGCCGTCCAAGGCGACGTCTCAAAAGAGTGTGACTCGATCCGTTTGCCAGCAAAAAGACAACGTCGGCTTGGATTACGATTTTCCAGCGCGCTCACAGCGAGACATTGCATGATTCAGACACTTACATGCTTGGAATTTCTGGAAACTCAGCGCAGCGCTGGCGTGTTCTGCGCCTATCGCGGATAGCCTGGCATGTTTAGCCCACTCTGATGAGCGTAAGACGCGCCACGATGCACGCATGGTGCGCATTGCAGCTTTTCACACACTTTCAGGCTCTCTGGCATGATCAGATCATGCTGGGGGCATTTGCAGAGCATTGTGCAGCATCGGCCAGCTGAAGAAATCTCACTTGCGCACGCCGCATTGGCCAACTTCGCCCGACCTTGCCGACCGTTGGTCTTGATCCGCCGCAACCCCGTTCAGACCAGCTATCGCAGTGCATCTGGCGCTGCGTGTACTGCCGAACAGAAGGCAGTTTCAGTGCACATGTCAACCACGAGGGGCGGCAGCGGCACGCTGCTGGTGCTGGCGCCGCAATCGTTCGCTCAGGGTTATCTGGAGCGACGAGTCGCACACGCCAAGGACCCAGGCTTCCTGGAGAAGGTAGGAGCGCGTGGCAGTCGCCTCGGTAGCTTGCTGATCCGACCACATGCATGCCGTCACCTCTGCGGACTGTGGCATTGGCGGCAAGCGTAACGGTGCCGCTTGCGACCATGACAGCGTCTCGGACGGTCATTACTCCACCAACGGCATGCGATGTGCAGGCTTTGCCTTCTGCGGCGTTTCTGCCAGTGACGGAACGCGCCGTCTGGGTCCAACAAACTCCTCGGAGCAGCGGCGGCGGCGGCGGAGGCGGCAGCAGCGGCGGTGGCGGGGGCGACAATCAGAACTGCAGCGGCAGCGGATCAGCGGCAGATGATGCGGTGCGGCCGCGGCTGCTGTGGCTGAACGCAGCGGAGCTTCGGCAGGTGCTTGGGCTGGAGCTGGACGGCAGCTGCTTCCTCGCGGCTGCGGGTGCGCCACAATCGTTCTACTTTGTACGCAGTCGGTGCGCATGCGTTCAGCACAAGGCAGTGTTGCACGCAGAGAATAGCTGCGCATGAGGCTCGGTGGTTGCGTTTGCGTGCATGGCCAGGCACGTGCAGCTGCAGCTGCTTCTGCGTCGGCGTTGCGGCCGACAGCAACAGCAGGGCCGCGTCATCGACATCCTGTACCTGAATGCAAATGGCGGCTTTGTTTGCAATTGTATGCTTCTACTTCAGGTGAAAACGGCGACAGCTGGTCGACGACGCCGTACCTGCTGGGTCGCGAGTCCGTCGTGCGGTTCGCGCTGCCGCTGCCGTCGGCGCGGCTCAGCAGCATACAGCAGGGGGCGGACGAGTGGGGTGGGCTACCAGAGCCCTCCCTGTACTGCAGCATTCTGCTGTTCCATCTGAGCTTTAGTGACTCGAGGTTGCCTGCTGCTCGGCAGTGACTGCCTGCGCTAGATGCCAGCTTGGCGCTGCTGGCTTGTTCAATGCCCCAAGTAACAGTTCTCGAACCTTGGCCGAGCCGCTCACGCAGGCTGGAGGAAGGAGGATCTGCGGAAGCTGATGTCGCAGCTCCCGGCAGAGGAGCTAGCCGTCGCTGGGCACGCCGCAGCACTCGCGTCCTGGCATGCGGTGGGCAGCACACCCTTCGCTTCTGAGTCTGCCCGGGCAGCTCCTCTTGCGACCTTGAGCGCAAGCATGTTGACTGCGGCTGCAGCTAAGGGGGTGACGCTGCAGCTGGGCGCACGCGCCGACCAGCAGCTGGGCACCTTGTCCGACCGGCGCGGCGGTAATTTTTGTAGGGTTTATGACCCCAATGCCCCCACTGACGCGTGCGTCAGCGAACCGTGCATGACCTGGCGACGTACTCTCACTCCTCTAATTCAGTGAGCCGACATTCACATTCTATCATGCACAGCTGAACGCCTTCTGCGGACGGTGCGGCGGCGCGACCGAGTCCATCGAGGGGGGCGCCAAGCGGCAGTGCACGCGGGATTCCCGGCACCGCGCCTACCCGCGCACCGACCCCGTGGTGCGTAGGGTTTAGGAGGGTTTGGGACCTCCTAAGGGCTGCAATTTCGGGCCGCGAGCCATCAGCCGGCAGCGCCGCCACTTCTGCCCATGGGCCCGACCTGGAATGCGACATCTGCCGCATGAAAGGTGTTCGAAACCACTCTTCGAAACCACTGTTCTTCAAAGGCGGTGATGCTCGTAACCCCGTGCACTGCCCCCTGACCATGTGGCGCACCTCCGCACCCACGAGCCTCAGGCTGCGAAACCAATTCACGCCATGTGGGCTGGTGCGGACTTCATCGGGCGGAGGCGCCTGTGCCACACACACAGCGAGCAGTTCCTGTCTGTCGACACTGGTTCCACATGCAGTCGTCATGGTTCACAGGGACGACCCCACACAAAGATCTCATCCCTGCAGGCCATCATGATGGTGGAGTCCCCGGACGGACAGTTTGCGTTGCTGGGGCGCAGCCACGGCCACCGGCCCGGGATGCTGACCTGCCTCTCCGGCTTCATCGACCAGGCAGAATCCATTGGTGCGCCTCTGATGGCTTGATGCGTCGTAAGAAAAGCTGATGGGCATGAGATTTTGTTCGTCACGGTCATGCTGATGTGTTTCCCTGGCTTCATCGACCAGGCGGAGTCCGTCGGTGCGAGCCTGGCGCCACTTCGTTGATCTGCTGGACGGCATGCTCGAATCGTTCTGCGCCTCCCCTCAACCAGGCATCAGCCTCATCCTGATGGCGTCATGCAGAGGAGGCGGTGCGGCGGGAGGCGTTTGAGGAGGCCGGCATCCGTGTGGGAGCAGTGGCGGTCGTCGGCAGCCAGCCCTGGCCCATCGGTGCGCTGTGTTGTCGAAACAGCGTCTCAAATGGTCAGCAACAGATACTTGCACTCCCATTGTGAGTCATTGCATCCGCGCGGCACTCACCTGACAGTCGTCGGCAGCCAGCTCTGGTCCATTTGCGCCCTGCGCTGTCACCACAGCTGCCAGTGCCCCGGGCAGTTGTCGTCATGCCGCCGGCACCCGGCATTTTCTACGAAAGCAGCCGAAAAGGATTATGCAGCTCACACGTGTAGCAGTCACTACTGCAATGCTGGGTTGTCCACTGTCCCATGGCTGTCGCCATGCATCATGGAGTGGCACTGAGTCTGGTGTCGTCTGTGTGCAGGGCGCGGCGGCTCCTGTGAGTTGATGATCGGCTGCGTGGCGCAGGCTTTGGCGGACGCGCTGACGGTTGACCCCGATGAGATGGAGGACGTCAGGTAATCACTCGGGCGCATTTCTCAGCTCGTACGAGTGTACGTTCGAACGGCCTCTGTCTGAGTATTGGCTCGAGTTTTGACCGCAGGTTTCTTTCAAGCCCTGAAATCGTGCCGCACACGTGTGGGTACTCCCGAGCTGTCCACGGGATTGGACCCTAGACCCTAAACCCTAAACCTGCTTCAGATCAGCACAGCTGCATGCGCCAAATCCGCAGGTGGGTGCACAAGGATGTGGTGCGTCGTGCGTTGGAGGCCAGCGCCGCCGGCGACCACCTGGCCAACTACCAGGGTACCGTACCATGTAGTACACGTTCTGCATGGAGTAGGCCAACTGTCGCGATGACCTCGACCTGCTTGGCTCTCCCTTGCTGCGCAGCAGCTGCGTGGTGCATCTCGAAACATCCTCGCCTTCATGGTCAATGCTGACACCTGTTTGCCGGCGCAGGGGGCGATGAGCCGCAGGCGGACATCGGGTTCTGGCTGCCGCCGCCGTATGCAATTGCGCACAACCTAATCCGGGAGTGGGCTACGCGGCCGCACTCCTGGTTCGCCAGCCGCCTGTGATAAGCTTATTATAAGTAGCTAAGTAAACCCTAAGTAGCGTATCACATAGTATGCCACTTCACAGCAGTGCTGTGACATGCGGCCAGCTCGTTGAAGGGCCTGTGTTGCGATCATGTCGTCCAATACCAGCATTTGAAGGTGTCTGTGACAAGTTGCCGAAAACATGAAGCCTCAAACTGCAATAAAACCTCTGTGAGAATACCCGTCAAAAATACATCGTGAACGATATATCGTTCACGATGTATATAGTCTAGCTCGACAACACCGACAGGCAAGCGAATCACAACCGGCAGGCTGCCCAGGCCGACGAATCCTTCACGCCGCGACGCATGCCTGCGTCTGCGCGCGAACCTCGCAGCAGCCGCAACTGCAGCCGGGACCAGCGACGCCTGCCGAAATGCAGCGCGGCGGGTGTTGGGTGCTGCGCGCCCCTATTCCCTGAAGTTGTGCCGGTTGCAAGCCCCCAGTGCCAGGCAGTTCGCCCGCGGCCCGCGCTGCTGCGACACACTCATCCACATGTCAGCGCGATGCCCACGAGCGTGCATTCTACAGTCGCTGACACAGCCACGAGCGCTGGCACAATTGCAGCAGGCCGCTGCCACGGCAGTTGCGCGTCTCCGCCCGCTCGTGGCGCTGAGTCAGCATTCGTCAGCATTCGTCAGTGTGCCACTGGACAAGGCGTCACACAGGCAAGGAACGTATGTCGCGGTCCTCCATCATCACCCGAGCTTTGGCGTCGAGTCCGTTGGTTTCTGGGCGGCGCACCCGAGCTGATGAGGCTGCAAGACGGCGGCTGGCCCGCCTGCTGCGCCAGCACATCGCTGAGGCGCAGAAAGTCGACGCCGTCAGGGAACGCGGCCACGTGTAGGTGCGCAGTTTGCACGGGCGTCAGCACCCGCCGCCACACCGTCAGCACGAACTGCGGGCATGCAGTGAACGAGACGTGCGGAGAATTCAGATTTTGTGCAGATCGCAAAGGAGGCAAGGCGCCCCTGCATCCTGCAACGGCTGCCGCCGCAACCCTCCTGTGGTTGAGGCGCCACCCATGCAGGTGTGCTGCAAACTTGCACCACTGCGATGCCGTCCCAGAGGCCTTGCAGCTCGGAGGAGCAGACACTGGGGACATGACAGCTTCGAGCAGTAGGGTCTGTAGGGGCGAGCTGCCTCGCGGCGCTCTGCAACGAGAATGCGGGCTCCATTTCGAACCGAGCTGCAGCGGCTTGAGGTTCAGGGTTTAAGGTTTAGGGTTTAGGGCAGGGTTTAGGGCGAAGACTCGATCTGGGCAGACCTGCATGAGGCATGTGTGCTCATCGCGCAGGGTGCCGCGCAGCGCCTCCATCGCCGCCGCCGCGCGATCGAACTTGCCGTTGGAGGCCCTGGAGTGCCGGCAGCGGCAGACGGGCACCGACGCCTGCGGAAGATGCACCGCGGCCATTCGGACAGCCTTGATTGCATCAGGCGACAGTTCTCAGGGGACAGTCCGGACGCACAGGCATGCGGTCGTTGTGCACTGTTCAGCACAACGGAGCATGCTTCCTGCGGCGCGCGCGATGCAGATCTGCTTCCGTTGTCGCCCTCGGGCGCGCTTCCTGCTCAAGGTGCGTATGCGCCGACAGTTCTCCAGAACACGCTTGAGCGCAAGTGAGCTGCATCAGTGATGGCCCGGGCGCCAGACTCGGTGCTCGCCTGCAGCTGGGCTGTGAGCTCCCGCCGACGGCGCGACAGCACGCCCACGGCGGTGAGGTACTGGTTTCGCAGCTGCACCATCGTGTCGCACTGCAGCGGGCTCAGCTGCGTCGACGCCAGGGCCTGTGTGGCCACCCAATTGAGTCTCGACTGCAGCCCCCCCTGGAGCCTTCCGCGGTTTGTGACAAGTATGGTTTGTAAGAAGGCAGGGTTTGTAACAAGGTGGGGTTTGTAGCACGGTGGGGTTTGTGACAAGGTGGGATTTCGGGTCCAAGTGTCGCGATGGACGACTGTGGACACGGCAGCCAGCGCACCCTCTCCCAGTCGACATCTGCGCATGGCCGGCCGGCTGTCCCGGGCGCGGCGGCCGGCGCCTGCAGCGACTGGGCGCCATCCGGGCGGTGCTTGAGGATGCTGCCCTGAAGCTGGCTTGACTGGAACACCATCTGGGTCTGCATTGCATGGCGCAGTTGCGTGACACAGCAAAGGGTTTAGGGTTGAGGGTTGAGGGTTTAGGGTTTTCCACCGTGAGTCACCTGCCAGGAGAGCAGTTCTCAGTGGTGGATGTCGGCGGCGTCGCATTGGAGGATGGTCACGCAGCTGTGAGACCGCCGTCACAGCAACCATTCGTTCACAGCATGAAAGCCGCAGCAGTATGTGCCAGCGCTGTATGCAGCAGCAGTGCTACTTACCAGACGTCTGCCTGCCGCTGAGTCCGCGTTGCTGCCCATTTGCATCAGGCAGGCGGCCATTTCATTGGCATATTCTCGCCACAGCGACGCAAACTGGTCCGCCGGCATGGCAGCAACCTGTGAGGGCATGGAAGCTTCAGCAATAATGGCAACACAAAGGAACTGTTATCTGTCGGTCACCATGTGGGGGAGAAGGTGTTGCAACTGCACCCGGGCAATAAATCACCCACACCTGGGAAGAAGTCATGCGAAGCGGTGGCCCATCGCGCACAGTGATGACCAGCTCGCTGTCGAGTCCCAGCTCATGTGCCAGAACTTCCTGCAGCCATGTGATTTCATTTAGACCAATATTTGAAGTTTCATTGTGATGTCCCTATATGTCCCTTCAGATGCGAATGTGTACGGACACACTTGCCTGCCTGCTCTTGTCGGTGTGCAATTGGGCACTCAGGCGGTGCAGTTTGCAGTTGCCGCAGCTGTGGCAGTTGTGGACGGCAAAGTGGGAACCACACCTGCATCTCCTGGTCGAGCCACCAGGCGCCCTGCGAGGTGGCCTGGCCACTTATGGGCAAAGCTTCTGCGACAGGCGGCGGCGGCGGCTGCTGCTGCAGCAGCCGCTGCTCTGTCAAGTCATTCTCCAGCAGCTCAGCGCGTTGGCGGACTGCGGCCTGCAGGGTGTTGAGGAGGGGTGTGACCACAGGGCAGGACGCATGTTGTGTCGTCAGTACATCGCTCGGCGCTGCAGCGGAAGGCTTCAGATCAGCATGCGCTGTGACCATGTTC
>JAABUL010003568.1_pt1 | contig 22814 bp, 38 predicted proteins | sample 5559151 | NCBI WGS metagenome assembly JAABUL01 (sample SAMN10711876, study PRJNA513368) | rock metagenome | isolation source: Antarctica rocks | place: Antarctica: Victoria Land, Pudding Butte sud | reverse complement strand
AGAGCCGGCAGAACGGGCCTCCTCCGCCGACGACGCATCCAGCTGCGCCGCAGCTTGCCACCGAGGAAGCAGCTGCGAACTGGACTTGCATGGTGTCAACATCATAAGTGGTGCATGGAACGTGCAATCACCAGGAGCCGGCAGCGAGGGCCTCCTCCGTCGCCTCATCCAGCTGTGCCGCGAGCTCGCCGCCGACGAAGCAGTTGCGCAGCGCGACGCCGTCCGGAAAGGCTGCTTGGAGGTGAGCCTTGGGGTTTGCGATGCCCATGCGGCTCACCGCGGTATATTCCATGACTCGGTTCTGCCTGCAGTCGGAGTGACGTAGGGTTTAGAGAACGCTTGGGTGCCGTACATGCAGGGCGTGAGAATGCCTGCATGCATGGATCTGTCTGAAGGCTGGTCTGCAACGGGGACGTTGCCGCGGCCATGCTCGCCAGCATGCCCGTGATCACACTGCATGAGCCGCAGACTTGCTGGTCGAGTGGTACACTATGTGGTCCTCACATGCTGATTGTGCACCAGGGAGTGAGAGGCGGGTGGCGCAACAGAGTCCTCTGGGGGACTACCTGAAGAACGCCAGCACCGAATCCTGCTGCGCGCGTGCGTGCACGTGGGGCGCCCAAGTGCCGCCGCCGCCGCGCAGCGCTCCGCTTATCTCCCCCGCCGCCGCCAGCTCCTCGATGATGGCGCCCAGCGAGGGGCCCGCGCCGCCGCCGCCGCCGTCCAGCCGCAGCGTTTTCGCCAGGTTTGGGACGCTGAGGGGCGTCAGGGCGCCGCGCACCGCGCCCCGCACGCGTGCCTGCGCATCAACCGGATCCGCTTGCGACGATTGTGGGACGACCCTGCTGGTTCGGCAGCGCCGGTCCACGCGCATCGTTTTCGCCAGGTTCGGGATGCTGATGCTGATGCGCTAAACTTGCAAATTCAGAAGATTGAAGATACATGGAGAAAGTCTTTCTGCAAGTTCACCAGCCATTACTTTTTCTAGACCGTAGATTCGTGCAAATTTTCTTTCTGAGTGGCATCAGGGCGCCTCGCACCACGCCGCACACCCTCGCCTGCAGGTCCACAGGCGGAGTCGGCTCAACAAACCTTCCAAGTTTGCATCTCGTGGAACGCAGCTGCAACGATGGAGCCCTATCAGCACACTCCTTCGGTCCGCCCTGAGAGTCCTAGCCTACGCGTCGCAAACGTCGGACTCCGAAGGGAAGACGAGTGCACCCGCGGCTGGCCACAGGACACCCAGAGTCTTACGCAGTGGAGATGCACGGCATCCTACCAACGATGCTCACGGAGCTTGCTCCATCAAACACGGCGGTTCTTGAACCTGGAACAAGGCGCATTGAGACGATCAGATCTGGGCCTCCAGACGCACCCGGATGCGCGCGATGTGGGCGTCGGTGTACAGCAAACCGCCCTCCAAGCGGCCCTGTATGACGGAGCCCAGCCGCTGCTGCAGCACGGGGCGCAGCAGGTCCACGCCCAGCTTGGCGCGCTGCGCGATGTCACCAACGTGCAGTGCGCCTGCCTCCTGCAGCAAGCTGCGTGCAGAGGTCAGTACGAGCCGCCTTGTAAGAAGAGAGTGCGCAGCAGGAGCAGGTCTCTGCCGAGTTTGCTCGATGGTGCCGTGCCGGCGTGCCGCGCGCCCGGGATGTAGGAACTGATGTAAGACTGTTGGCTTCTCTCAATCAGGTCGTCAATCTGGCGGCAGCAGGTCCGCGCCCGACCCGGCGCACTGCGCAATGTGCAGCGCACATGCAAACGCCTGTCGATGGTCTTGACAGCTAAATTTCACTAGCTAGAAGTAGTGGTAGGTCGTAGCTGGTGGCGACAAACTCACCGTCTGTCGACGAGCCTAGGGTCTGGGGTCTGGTTCTCTAAATTGAATGCGCTCGCCTGCAGCGAGTCGGCGACCTCGGCGGCGAGCGCGTCGAAGTAGCTGGTGGCGACCAGCTCGCCCTGCACCAGCTGCAGCGACCCTCCCGAGTCCGCCACCGCGCCGCCCGCCTGCCGCTCGCAGTGCACCAGGTCCACCCCCAGCAGCGCCGGCAGGTCCACCTGCATGGGGTTTGTTTGGAGCTCTGTAGCTGTTTTGACGACTGCTGGATGTATTCGAGTCGGCGTCCGCGCCGCCAGCCTGCAGCTCGCAGTGCACCAGGTCCACCTGCACATTGCCACTGGTGTTTTGGCAGTGAGGACAGGTGCGTCAAGGAACGGAAGGTGCATGCCACGGGGATACCGCCGCCGCAGGGCTTGGCCATCAGCGAGCGTTGCTTTCACCAAGGAACGCAGAAACGTGCACATGCCACGGGGATGCCGCCGCTGGAAAAGTCACGGCGGCAAGCACCTGCTGTGCCAGCAGCGGGAATGCTTGTTGTTTCTTTCATCAGCATTTCCTGTATTGCTCAACGAGAGTTCACCACGGGGATGCGGCCACCAGAGGACTCCACGGCGGACAGCACCTCAGCCCGCAGGTGCTCCACCGTCAGGTACTCGCGCCCGTTGATAGAGTGCAGCAGGTCCGGGCCCAGCAGCTGCGCCGCCTGCAGCTTGGTCACCAGCTCCACCACGTTGCGCTCTGACAGCCGCACCTGCGATGATGCGTGAAAAAGAACTTGAAAGCAGCAAAGTCCCGGCCTGGCAGCACCGCCGCCTGCAGCCTGGTCACCAGCTTCACGGCGCCGCGCTTCGACAGCCATACTGGTGGTGCAGGAGGCGCGCAATATAGCGGGGTTAAATGGGTGGAACAGGCTCGCCGGGGTGGTGCCGGCTTTACAGCGGGACCGCATGGTGGCTGCAATGGGTGATGGGTCGTGAGGACGATGTCAAGCAGGTCGCGATGCACTTTGAGGACAATTAGAGAATGCTCTGAGCTGCCACAGCTGCTGACGCCGGATCCGACCAGCAGCAAGGCCATATGCGCCGGGAGGATGCAGACGCATGCGTCATGATCTACATGCCGCAGAAGGGAGAATTTGAGCCTGCCTTGGGCTTCTCCTGCTGCGCAGACGCCAGCTGGCCCAGCAGATCATCGAGCGACAGTTCGTCCATCGCCGCCGCCGTGCTGTTGTAGATGCCGCTCTGTGGACTGCTCAGGTGGAGTCAAGTGCCACCCACGATATTTCAGTCTGGTTTGAACACGTCCAAAGGTGCTTTGTTGTCCCTACTGAAAGGCAGCGAGGCCAGTAAGCTCTACTTGGACCGCGGCTGTCTGCAGGGGCGAGCGCACACAACACTGGCCATGGTCTTGATTCGGCTTCGCTCGAAGCAGTCGAAAGAGAAATGCCAGATCAAATCTGATGCACCGAAGCTTCGTCAAGACGTCTGACCAACGCCACAGGAGCGAGGCTGGAGGCAGTGTGTGACTGTACTTCGATCCGTCTTGCGCAGCTGCTGGAGCTGCTGGTAATCAAAGCATCGGCTCAAGCACACTCCTGAGACAACTCTGCAATTGCAAAATGTGCTGCTCGGCAAAAGTGCTGCGCTTGATCAGCGATGGTTTCTCTCGGTAGTCCCACTGCATGCTCAGGATTGCTCCAGAAGTGTTTCATACGGCGTGCACTTGGGTGTTTGCAGCAACTGCAATTTTTATCTTGTCACACAAAAGCCTCGCAGTTGCTCGGCCATTGAATATCTCAAGCATAGGCAGCCGGTGGACCTTCGTTCCTGGCCATCGCACTTGGGCTCACACAGGCACAAGTTCTGAGGGCCACACACGAAAGAGCAGGGCTTGACAGGCTTGCACATTGCGACAGTATGGCTCCCAAGACGGAGGCCGAGCTGGCTCTGCAGCGCAAGTATGAGGAGCTGCGCAAAAAGAAGGTCCGCTTGCGAGCCAGCGGCGCGCATGTCTATGCTCTCACCGGACCAGTAGCTTTCGATTGCGAATCTTCCTATGCTCAATCCACCCTCAGCGCTGACGTAAACAGCGTGTGGCGCATCCTCAATCGAGTTGTCTGGTACAAATGCCAGCTGCGCCAATCCATTTCAACCGAGCCGTGTCATCTCGCCGCCGACCTGCTGCAGGAGGCTAAACTGAAAGCGAAGGAGCAGCAGGAGGGAAAAGCAGAGCAGCCCAAGAAAGCAGCGGCAGCGGCGCCAGCAGCAGCAGGAGCACAACGGGCATCGTCGGCTGCCGGCCCCCTGGGTCTGCCTGCCAAGAAGGCGGCAGGTGAGCAAGCCAGCTGCGGTGCGCACGCCAGCTCGTCGAAGCTCACTTCTGGAGATGAAGGCCACTATCTGCCACAGCAACATTCTGCGTTCTTGTGACTTTCCTGACCTCGACTGTGTTGGCGCCGCAGCGCAGGATAGCCGCGCGCCGGCTACGGCAAAGGCAAAGCCCGTGGCACCCACTGCACCTGAAGTGCCCGGCGAGACCGCTAAAGAGCGCGCAATTCGGGTAGGACCCAGTGTGCATGAACTCTGGGTACAGGACAACACCTGCCTGCGAGTTGACTGTGCAGAGCGCTGCAGCTTGCGTTGTGTGGCGGATCCAAAACTGAAGGTGTGGCATGGTCTGCCATTAACTCCACAGCAAACGCACATCTCCTGACATGTGGCTCCGCATCTCGTCGCTGCAGCTGCTGGCGGCAAAGCGAGCTGCAGCAGGCGGTGGCTCGGCCACCCCCTCAGCAGCCTCTGCAGCAGTGCGGCGGCCGGCGGGCGCAGCAGCTGCCGCGGCGCCAGCCGCCGCCAGGCAGCCGACCAATCCGAAAATGACGCATGCAGCCAGGACCGCCAGCGGCGCGAGGGGCTCCGCTGCACGTGACAGCCCAGCTGACCGGTCGAGCGGCGACGCCGGCCGGGCGGCCGACGCCGCTCCTCACTCGCAACAGGACGTGCGGCAGCGCGCCATCGCAGCTCAGCAGGTGCTGCTCTTCATTCACAGCGTGTCAGCTTGAGAATTTCGGCGATGAGCTGCCTTGCACATTGCTATGTCCATGTTCTTGCAGCTCACTGGTGAGGCGCACCCTCCAGCCACAGTCTTTTGGTGGGATGCCCTCCGTTTTCGTGTCGTCACAACCTCAGCAACGCTGTTCTGTTCTCGACACCGGCTTTGCATGTGAGTGGAGCATGCCCGATTCCGCAGGCGGCACGGCAGCAGCAGGGCGGCGGCGGCGTGGACGCCGGCCCAAACCGGCCGGCGCTGAAGCGGCCGACCTCGCACCGCCCGGCGCCGCCACGGGACGCGGACGCCGCCGTCGCAAAGCGGCCGCGGGCCGACGGCGACGCCCGAGGCGGCGACAGCGCGCGGTTTGAGCCGCGGGAGGACCAGGGGGCGCATCGGCCGCGGGACGGCTGGTCGGGCGACCGCGCGCAGGAGCGTGGCCAGGACCAGGGGTGAGCTACCTGCATGACGCCGCGCTTGCTGGACTACATGCACATCCAGACGTGGCGGCCCACGGGCTGTCAATGTCAAGCAGCAGCCCCCGTCGCTTGAAGGCGTCGTGGCAGCACCAGCTCCGTTGGCTGGGCGACCCGTAGGCAATTGCATGAGCCGCCCTGCTCCGCAATGTCAATCCCACAAGCAAGGGGCCGGCGCGAGTCCGCACTCTGGCGTGGCTTTCCAATCTTCTCGGTTAGGAATTGCAGTGGAATTTTAAAATTGCACCCCCCTGCAAAATGTGTGCAGTGAGGCGGCGGACGAGGGGCGGAAATGCACGCTGTTTGTCGGCGACCTGCCGCCGCACTACGACTCGCAGGCCGTGCACAATGTGCGGCTCAGCCCCTGACCTCTAAACTCTCCCGCATCTTTGCATGCTCAAGTGCGTGCTACTGCGCATCGGATTCAGGCACGGGACGAGACACCAGCTCGGCCAGCAAGCAGCATGCCTTCGTGTTTGTTTGTTGCCGCCCCTCTTGCCGCCTGCTTGCTGTGGGAACTGCGCTCCATCACGCGTCCTGCTGCATCAAGGCTGCCTGCTGACTCTTGCGCGCAGGTTTTTGCCGAGCTGGCGCCGGTGGAGAGCGCCCGGGTCGTCGGCACCCAGTGCTACGCGTTCGTGCGCTTTGCATCGCCCGACGCCGCGACTGCAGTCATAGAGGTGTGGCGCTGTGAAGAAAACTCAGCTCAGTTGACTGTCGTGGACCTTGCCTCGTTTGTGACCCGCCTGTCACATGCCAGGCCATTGCATGCAGATTGCAATGGCAACCTTGCGCAACCTTGCGTGTTTCATCGTTATCTGTATGTTGATGTACCAATGCTGCTTCGCCGAGGCGACAGGACTCCGAAAAAGAGCTGCCAATTGCCTCTACACACTGACTGCTCACAGCATGGCTCCAGCGCAAGTTCAGCCACCACGAACGAGGAAACGTCTTGTCTGGATCTGAGCTCCTGTGAACCACTGCTTGCCGCTGCAGCGGCACAAAGTCGCGCCGCTGGAGGTGGAGGGCGGCCGGCAGCTGCGCGTCAACTGGGCTGCCGGCCAGCTGCCCGAGTGGAAGGTTCGCTGCACGGATCCTTGCTTTCTCTGCAAAGCGCTTGCGCAGTAACGAGCTGCTGCGGCGGTCTGGCAGGCAGTCTGGGCAGCACATGCAGTGGTCGCATCCACCTGGCCTGGGTCGAGTGGTGTTGATCTGCTCCCTTGCATGGCAGACCACAAAACAAAGACCAACACACCCTTCACGCGAAGCATGTGCTGATTTTCACGTCCGCCTGATTCCACCACCGTTTCTGTTGTGCCGAGCAGCAAGGGTCGCAGATGGCAAAGCCGGTGCCGGGGGCCGGCCCCCTGCTGGAGCAATACGAGCACCCCAAAGTGCGCCAAGCCTGCTGTGCCCGACCATGCATGTGTGAATTGTGACGGCGACACCACGGTGTTGACACACGTAGTGAATGCATCGTGATCAGAGCACTCGAGGCAGTTGGCTGGGGAGGAACGCAGCTGAGCCGCAGCTGATCCGACAGCCACTCTGGTGTTGGAAAGGTCGAGCCCGTAGAACCCAACAATGATGAGTGCACCGCAACTGCAGGTGCGGGAGGCGCGGCTGGCGGCACAGGCCGCCGCAGACGCCTTCGACCCGGAGGCGCTGGCGGAGGTGGAGCTGCGGCCGCCGCCGCGTCGCGCGCTCGTCGTCTACGACGACCTCTAGTGCAGCCAGAAAGGGGGTTTGGGCGTCTGCGCGGGCGGCGTCGCGGTGGTGGCGGTGCTGCAGCAGGACGCGCCGCACTGAGGGCTTCCTGCGGGGGGAGGCTGCAACCCGCAGACAGGAGGGCGGCAGATGTGCAGCAGCTGCAGCCGTCGCAGTGGCGCCCTCCTAAAGTCTGCAATGGCTTATATGGCTCAGTGTCTAGGCTTGCATGCGGCTGCTGTCGCCTCTGCGGAGGCCACCCCAACAGCACGCCAGATGGCTGGAGGCCATTTGTGGAGCTCAAAACAGGCAATGCAAGGGGCAAGTGCCGGCCAGGACCCGCTCATAACATCGCCGGCAGCGAGGTCGCATATGAATCACATTCAGCGCCACCGTCGACGGCAGGATCAGTAGCTCCCAGGAGTGGCTTTGAGGGTTTGGTAGTCTTCGTTTGCAAGTATCACAGCCAGGCAAGGGCAGCCATTCAGCGCAGTGTCCGAGATCAAGTGCGAGTCGCAACTTTGCAGCGGCCTGACCACCCTACTGAATATGGACCGGACCTTTCGTTTGCAGCTTTAAACGGAAAGCAGTGTGATACATTGTATCGCACGCAATGCTTGCCACAGGCTCAGCCAATGTGTCAATCTCCGCGTCTCCAGGTCCTGGCTGAGTTCCGCCCGTATCAAAGCCCGTACAACATCGAAGTCACCGAGAAGCCAGATGCTGAGAACCAGCAATTTTGACCAACGAGAATGTCGGATTACCGCATTGCGACCAGCTGGACCCCAAGCAGACAACTTGGGCAATAGTGACAATTCCGGCAGGCCTCTGTATCAGCACTCGAGACGTGTTGCATACTAGCAGTGCAATTGCCACGAAGCTGTGCAGTGCACCCTGGCTTTTGTCCCAGATGAGGCACGGAAAGTCCTCAATGAGGCATGCGAAGTCTCTGTTGAGCTTCGTGTGAAACCCGCAGCGGGTTCGGGAGCTTTAGCACGCTACACCAGGCGGTCTGCCTGCCCTTAAATGATCGGCACAGCGGTCATAGCGTGCGTCATCGTGGTGGTTGCGAACATCTTGGCCTACCTGCTCAATGAGCACAGCCTGCTGTACAAGTGCTGCCCGCTGCCGCGCCTCTTCTTCTGCAGCAACCGGTACGCTGCTGACTGTCCAGTTGTCCGTCTGCCAGCGGGCCACCCTGCACGCTTGCCCGATACGAGGCCTGCAGCGTATGGCGGCATGCAGCGTGTCAATCTCGCCCCGTCTCTCTGTGCGCAGGAGGCTGAAGCGCCGGCCCGAGCAGTACTGGGCCTTTGATACAGTCGACCCTGACCACCTGGTGCGATTGCGCCCGTGCCAGCGGCAACCAGCCGCACGTGTGTCACCCTGTGTCCGGCCTGCATCGCGCTCTGTTGCGTGTTGCCGGCCAACGCGTCATACATGACACACATATCACACCTTTGACTTTCCTGCATGTTCTGCCGGCAGACGACGTCATTCTATGTGCCGGTCTGGTTCCTGGCCGGCCTGCGGCTCTTCATCGCGCTCTATTTTGCGGCGGAGCTCCTGGTTGAACGGTACACGACACGTGCGTCACTGAACACCCCGCCATGCAGTGACTGTGGCTACCGCTGCCTCTCAGGGGGCGAGCTTTCCACAATTCTCGCCATCGTGACATCATCTACCTCTCACAGCAGCACTGCGATGGCATTCTCAAGTCACCCACTGTGGTTCTGCAGGGAATGGGCTTGGGAGCCCAGGGTACGTCTGGATTTCGTTCTTCACGGACTGGACCTTTTGCGTGTACGGTTTCAGCGGCCTGCTTGGTTTCATCGTCACCGTCTGGCGCATGTCGGCGCGCCGGAAGGCACGGAAACAGGTGCACTCCGATGTGGAGGCGACGGCAGCGGCGGCGGCAGGCGCAGAGACGCAGCCACCTGCAGCCATGCAAGCCTCCCCCGTTCGCAAGGTGAGCAATGCATGTGAAAATGCATTGCCGCCCCTTGTCTGGGCGGCTGCCCGCCGAGCTGCACCACGCATCAGTTACGCCCAGCATCAGTCGATGTTGTCGCATGATGATGAGGAAAAAGATGCAACAAGGAGAAGCGTAGTCAGACGCCTGCAACATGCTTGCTTTCGTGAGCACCTTTCGATTTGTGTCCCCCGTGCTGAATCTGCCATCTCAGAAACGGCACGTGTGCGCAGTGGACCTGGCTGGAGGTGTTCTACCTGCTGGTCGTGGAGACCAGCGCTACCTCGACGCTGTTCCTCACCGTATTCTATTGGGCGGTGCGTGCAAATCTTTTCTTTTGCCCTTTCTGCACCAGGTTAAGTGCGGGTTGAAGTGCAGACCGTCCCAGCCGAGCTCGTCCCACTCGTTTGTTGGCCAGCCGCCTCGTACGTACGCCCTGGCAGCTTCTGCTTTGCAAAGCGACCATGCGGCTCTGTGCGTGTGCAGGCCCTTGCGGGAAGCGGCGACGTGTCCGCCGACAACATCATGAAGCACGGCACGAACAATGCGGTCATCCTGCTGGATGTCGTGCTGTCGAGGATACCCTTCGTGTCGTACCACTTCCAGGTCAGTTCTTTCGGCACATGTCTGCAGCGACACAACCTTGGCCTGTCTTGCATGCGGCTAATCACAGTTTCGCACGGCAGACACTCTCCTGCCTGATATGCATGTATAGGTGCACAGTTGCACGCCAAAAAAATTTTCTGGGATCCACGCTTTGTGGCGTGATATCGTGGGAGAAGCCTCAGCAATGGCACATTCCGGCCGCAGGTGGCGCTGCTGTATGGCACGGCGTACCTCATCTTCATGTGGGCGGTGTGGCTGCCCGTGAAGGACTGCTGGGTGTACGACGTGTTCGACTGGGGCCGCTGGCGGGCGCTCGGGGCTTACGCCGTGCTCCCGCTGGCTGTCTTCATTGCCTGGCTCATCTGGTGGGCAGCTACAGCCGAAAGTTGATCAGTGAAGTCGGTTATGGTTCGAGTTGCATGTGTTCGATTGTTCGATGAGTGATCGTCAAGCAGGTGCATGCCTGTCACAGCCGCTCAGCGGTGTTGCCACTGTTGAGGCATGTTGGCTTTCGTGAGCATCTCAGCCCTGTCGGCGCAGTGGCATGGACATTCCGCCTGCGCAGGCTCGCTGGCATGTGTTTTCACACTCCTGGGTCATTGGCGTACAGAGTCGCGCCGTGTCCCTTTCAGCACAAGCGATATCTGTGACCTGCAGGACTGGGATTGCATCGCTGCGGGAGGTCATCGGCCGCCGCTTCGCCATCAGGCGGTGGAGCACCGGCACTGACGCGCCAGCAGCGGCGGCGCGGCAGCAGGAACAGGCTCCTGCAGATGAGTCTTGTCGACAGGGACGGCTTGCAGCCCCCGCGGCAGGCCACCAGGGAGCGCCGCAGGCTGCAGGGGGCGGTACTCTGCAGCGTGCATCCCCCATATGGGGATGTGCCGCCGCTGGGTGTGCAGGCGCCAGACTTCATGGTCGTGCGGGATCGACCAGCGGCTGCGCCACATGTCTGACGAAACAAGCAGCACTCCTCTAAGACACGGGTTGGCTGCTCGAAGTAATCATTAGAGACGTGACGCGAAGACTGCAGCGCGCTGCCACTCAGAATCGCACACCCATGTTTTGATGTTGTGACAAGTGTCTGCATCTGACTCACTTCGATGTATTTGCACAACGGATTGGCTTTGCTTGCGATGTATGTGACGCTGGACACTATGGAATTCTTCTCAATGCTGCGCACAGCTCAAGTCAAACGCGTTTCCCGGCGGCTTTTCCAAGTACCTATGCGAGTGGCAACGAGAGTCACTGGTCCCGAAAACGAGTTGGCAATCCAGTCAACGACCAAGTCTGCAGTGCAGCCAATGTGAGCAGGCATCGCAACAGGAAACCTAAACCTTTTGCACACGAGTGAATCACAGGGTGCGACATATCATGCCGTGCCGCTGCATCCGACGACGAACGCTAAACTGAAGAGCTGAAACTCTGCGGGGAGTCGTACAGGATTCAAGCGCAGCGGGGCACGCCGAAAGAGTCGCCGGCAGTGGCGCCAATGCTCCGCACTACTGGCAGTGCGCAGCTGAGCGCGGCTGCCGTCAGGCGCCGCGGCGCCGGCGACACCGCAGGACGATGTCGCGGCGCCCTCGACGTCATGCCGCCCGTGCAGCCACCATTCGTTTTTGGGCTCTTTCCTCTCTGGTCAACACTGCGCTGTGGTCTAATCGTCGTTGTGCGCCGCCAGGTTGGCGGAGGTCAGCCGCGTGAGGTCGCCGGCAAAGCCGCCGGTGTGCGGCTCGTGTGCTGACGCCGCGTCGTCCTCGTCCAGCGGCGCCTGCAGCACACCTCAAGGGTTCAATAGGCAGGAAGGAAATAGTTGCATTACGTCCAAGCGAGCCTGCCAGCCTGTAAAAGGGGTCCGGCGGGAGCGGCATGCGACAGACAAGAAGAGCCGAAACGACAAACAAAAAGCTGCACAACTAGAAAACATCAAACAAGGCATGCAGCCACTCATTGAGGCGGTGGGATTCCCACACAGCAGCCGCACTGGCTGCCTTAGCCAGCTTCACGCTACTGCGACGTCTGGAGGTTTCTAAGTTGCCTGAGCCCATCGGTGGGAATTAATATGTCACGAATCGGTCGTGTGTTTGTACGAGGAACAAACTTGGAGCTGGGCCAGACGGCGCCTCGGCCTTGCCGACGGCAGCTTCATGCCACTGCAACGTCACAGGTGATTGCCTTGCCTGAGAGTCTCGGTGTTGGAGTAATCATGTGGCAAGGGGCGACAGTGTGAGGGGCGAAACCAATGTGCGAGGCGGTATCAGCACACCTCGGGCTTGCCGACGAGGCGCAGCTGCACGCCGACGACGAGGCGGTCGTTGCGCACCCAGTCACCCACGTCCTTGAAGAACTCGTCAAAGCCCTGCAGAAGAAGATGTCACTGCGACTTTTGATTGTGTGTCGAATGAGGAAGCCTGATGACGAGGTGGTCGATGCGCACCCAATTCCCCCATGTCCAAGAACTCCAAAGCCCTGCAAAGACATCATTGCGACTTTTAATTGTGTGTCGAATGGTGAAGCCTAATGACGAGGCGGTCGTTGCGCACCCAATTCCCCCATGTCCAAGAACTCCTCAAAGCCCTGCAACACAAGACATCACTGCGACTTTTGGTTGTGTGTCGAATGAGGAAGCCTGATGACGAGGCGGTCGTTGCGCACCCAATTCCCCCATGTCCTTGAAGATTGAAGAACTCGTCAGAGTCCTGCAGAAGAAGCTGGAACAATGGCCTCCTATCAGAGCATGCATGTTCAGGATGGCATGTTCTGCCGTCTAGTCGCCCACGACCCGTGAAGGACTCGTCAAAGCCATCCGAGGAGAGTGCAGCACATGTTTGGTGTCGACTGCTGCCGTCTGGCGCATGCTGGCTGCCGGGCGATCTTGACAGCAAGCGCTCGGCAGCTCTGTCGAGTCATAGCACCCATCGTTCAAGCACTGCAGCTGCGCGACGTGCAACGGACACTATTTAACAAAAGCTAATTTTAAACTACGCACTAAAATTGTGTAACGAAGTCACCTTTTGGCCCTTGCTTATTTCATAAGCAAGGGCCTAACAAAGGTGCCCTAAACCCTAAACCCTAGTAACTGCGGTCTGAGTGACTCGTGTCCCGTCTCACAGGGACAGGTGCTGCCGCCTCAGGCGCAACCAGTGCGCTCACCCAGATGGGCACACCTTTCATTTTGGTTCATCCCTTCCCTCTGACGGCGCGATGCCGGTCAGCGCACCTGGTACTCGCCGGGAGACAGTGTGCAACGGGGGAGGCGCCACCGGCGGGCGCGGTTGTAGTCCTGCTGGTCGTACAGCACCATCGTCAGCTGCACCTGCGGCAGGGAAGGCGGCAAAGGCGCGTGATGGAGGGTAGGATGAGTAGCCGATGCAGCAGGGTGATGCGCCGAGCTCCGCCTGTCAGGACGAGCATGTTTGATGCGGCATGTGTACCGCGGATGCAGTACAGCCGCGAATAAAAGGGCGGCGCTGAGCTTCTGCAGAGCACGCTGTATGACGCCTTGCGGTTGGACTGACCCAGCCAGGCCAGTCTTGCTGTGCAGAGTGTATGCCTGCTGACGCAGGTATGGAGGGGCAGGGGAGGACGGGTTTTGGAGATTGAGCGCCGCACCTCCTCCTGCGCTGCCTCCTGCGACATGGGGCTGTACGGCACATGATCCTCGTTGTCATCGTCCCCCTGCGACTCTAGCGCCAGCAAACCAAACGAAATCAGAGCGCCGAGATCTGAGCAGGAGCGGCCCGAGCGCGCCGCCAGCGCAAAGCGTGCTGCCAGTTCATAGCATGCTGCCAACGCGGCACCAGCGCCCGGAGCACTGCGCCTGATGCCTGCTCATGGCACATCGCTGCGACCGCGCCCCGGCACGAGGCTCGCTGGTGGAGAGGGCTGCGAGAGCCGGCCTTACATAATGCAGGGAAACCGCAGCGGCGGAGAAGTGGCACGAATGGCTGTCACAACAGGTCCTGATAGTCACGGCACCAACACCAACCCAGCACATAAATGGTTACCGTCGCAATGCTGCCATGTTCACATAGGAAGCAGCTGACGCCAGCCGTCTTCTGCCAAGAGCCTTCCAAATCATCGATCCAATTGCAACACACCAACACATGCATCTGCTGGGGCCGCACCCAGGCAGGTGAGGTGGAAGCCCAGCTTGGCGGGTGCAGGAGAAGGACCAAGTGCACATGAAACTCAGATCAGAACGTCAAAAAAGCTTTGTCATAGGTGCACCAGGATTGCAATGCACGCTCACCCAGGCAGGTGAGGTGGAAGCCCAGCTTGGCGCGGGTGTAGGAGAGGGACCAAGTGCGCTCGCTGCCCGCCAGGCCAAACTTGGTAGACTGCACCACCTCCTGCTGCGACTTCTGCGACCAGGGGTCGATGGCCCACACGAAGCGCCGCCCGTCCCTGCGCACATGCACCAGGTTCGCTGACCAGCTGCCGTTGCTGGTTGCCCCTACAGGGCTGGCACGGACGCCGGCACTGCCACGCCAACGACCGCCAGCCCAGCCACAGTTGCTGCTCCAATGCGCAGGTGATGGAGTCTTCTGTCTCTGCTGCCGCCGCAACCAGACGGAAAACATCTCGTGCATTTCAGCAGGGCATCTAATTACCGTCCTTTGCATGAAGTGCCTGCGGGGATTGTTGGAGAGCGCCGCGGAGCCCCTGTACACGGTTGAGCAGCGCCTCCACGATGGATGCGCCCGGCGCGCCGCTTGTGTCGAAAGGACTAAATGAATCTAGACGAAAACACCCACGTGCCTGCGGGGCGCGTCGGAGAGCGTCGTGGAGTCCCCCAGCCGGTCGAGCAGCGCCTCCGCGATGTTTTGAGGAAGAAACCATATTTTGACGAGAGCATACACGTACCGGCGGGGCGCATCGGAGAGCGATGAGAAGGCCTCCAGCCGGTTGAGCAACGCCTCCACGATCGCAGCGCCCGGCGCGCCGCCGGCCACCAGCGGGTGCGCCAGCAGCGAGCGGCATTCGAAGGTCTCCAGGTGGTGAAGACGCACCGCGGAAAACAGCTCCGGGAAGGCTCCCGGCTCGGAATGCTCCTCGCACCACGCCAGCACCGATCGGAACACCTGCCAGGTTGTCACGTTGCTCAGAACCATGCTCCTTAGCAGATGTTGAGAGCACAGCTATGCTTGAATCATCAAGTTCTGCAAGTTTTGCCGCGTCTTGCTACACACGTGCAAGACCATCAAGTGCATGGCGGTGTTGCGGCCCTTGCAGGGACATGCCGGTCATTATTTGTGGCAGCATGCTAAGAGACTCCAGACTCGAAAGTGGCGCACCTGCATCTCGGAGAAGACGGTGAGGTCGTCTGCCGACAGCAGCTCCACCAGCGTCGCCTTGTCCAGTGCTGTAGAGGAAAGCAACAACTGAAACAAACAAACGTCAACGACGGACACATATTGAGCATGTGTTCTGGCCGGTGCAGAGCTGACTCCTGCTTCACCTGCAAGCTGAGCCGGTGCATGTGAGGAGGACGTTTCGACGACTTGCTCCTCATGGCAGCAGTTTGTGTTGCGATTTCGAGTCATCGGCAATCAGAAGGGCGCACCCCGCAGCGAGGTGCGGTGCATGAGGAAGAAGGTGGACTTTGTGTACGTCAGCACTGCGTCCCGCAGCACCTCCAGCGAGTACCTGCACAGCGACGCATTCCGCCTCATGCGCCACACGCCGCTGTGTGCAGGGGCGACTTCACGCAACGGCTCAACGGCACATCAGCGCCCATACAATGAAGTGCGCATGCAGTGCACATACCACGTATTCAGTGATCAGTGCAGTTGCAACGAGAGCGGAATTCCCGGCAGGTGGCGGGTCACCTTTCTGCAATATCCAGGGAGCTAGGAACGGTCTCCTCGCTCAGGTTCTCCTGAATGAGCCCCGAGCACGCCTGCTTCACCACCGGCAGCTGCATGCCAGAAGGCGACGCATCCTCGTATGATGCAGTTCTGCCGGGCAGCCATGCACGGAACGCAGAAGCAGCACGTCAGCTTGCGCTGCCGCTCGCATGGGCGGTGATCAGTGACCGAACAGCCTTTGCTGATCCTCAGCATGCCAGAAGCTTCAGATTGGACAGTTCAGAGTGGACAACGCCACTCGGAGTGTGCGCACGTTGAGCAGGTCGGCGCAGTGCAGCAGCTGGCGTGTGGTGCCGGGCTCCACTGCCAAGTGTGCTGTGAACAGCGACCCCACCACCGCCTGCGCCACGGGCACGCCCCAGGTTTGCCTCTGCTTCTGGGCTTTGGGAGGTCTCAGCAGGGTCACATGCAGCTGGGCAAAAGTGACTGCGCAAAAGAACGCATCCAGGGACAGTGCCTCTCCACTGCAATGCCCCCACACAGGCTTCGATGCATTTGCATTTGCATTTGCGCCGGCATGGCAACACTGTTAAGGCGCCACAGGTTAAACCTTGCTTGCTGCAGCTTGGGCGCACCTGCAGCGTGGGGCCGTCCAGCTCTGCGAGATCGATGGAGCCGTCCGAATTCGCGAATTCGGGGCTCCGGAACTTGGCCTCGAAGAAGGCGCTCTCCTCAGCCAGGATGAACCTGCGCCGCCGCCACAGGACACTTGACAGAGCTGATGATGCCTGAGATGATATATGTGTCTTCCAGGTGTTTGAACGCTTGGCCTGGCCAATGCAGCAGAATACGGAGAAGCGGTAGGTAATGAGCCGGCGACTGCTGCAGGGCAAGCCGCCTGGAGTACTGTGCTTGCACCTATGACACAGTAGTTGGTCAGACATCAACGACATCAACGATCCAAGTTGTCCCAGCGCGTAGAGTTTAGGGTTTAGAGGATGTACAAAACGCACCTGTTGCAGGGCACCTCCCTGTCGGAGGCCTTGAGCGTGACGTCGAACAGCAGGCTGTTGGTGCCCAGCTCCTGCCACAGGCGCGCACGCTGCGGATTCACCTCCCGCCCCGGCAGCCGCACCAGCCGCCCGTTGACCGGCTTCACCACCGGCGGCGCCACGCCGCCCTGTCGGGTTTGCAGCACACGGCAGCGACTGAGTGCGTGCAGACATTTCAATGAACTCCCAACCAGATGGGGCAGGGTCTGCGGCAAGCGGTTCATGCGGGAGTGTGAACTCGTAAGCGTGCAAGTGTGCTGCTTATATCTGCTGTCACAGATGCAAAAGCCTGCACTTTATTGTGTCTGTCGGTTGCAGATGGAGCTGCGCGGCTGCACCTCGTGGTGTGCAGCAGCAGAGGCAAGTGCTAAAAATGGGATGCCGCACCTGGACGCTGCCATGCTCTGCAACCGATTCATCCTTGTGCCTCTTTGCCGCCGGCTCGTCCGTCGCCATGTCGGTTGTTACGATCAGACAGCTGCTGACTGATTAGCTGCTGCTGTCGCTCACCGACGCCGTCGCTCACTACCACCGGCGCGCGGCGGGCGACCGTCCGGACCGTTGGAAAGCGCCGCTGGCGAGCGCAGCAGCAGTGCTTCGCAGCAAATGTGGCTGCTCGTCAGCCACGGGTTCTTTGCTGGCCTGACGCTCAGTGTCTGGGTGCAGTTGGAAACCTGGAAGGTTTTTCGCCGCTGGGACTGCGCCGCCGCGACAGCCCGACAAGCGCCAGGCCAGCAGCCCACCCTCCCAGTCCGCGCGCGCTGCCCACCTTGATCCGCAGTCCTGCTGTTTCACCTCTTTGCTGTGCCGGAGGCTAATGCTACAGCACTGACAGGGTGCAGAAATGCCTTGGCTGGAGATCCCCTACACAGGAAAAGCTGCGTTGATCCACACGACAGCTGCTCCAATCCAGGATGTGAGGCACCCAGAGCTTTAGCGCAGCGCTACACTAACGCAGATCTGCGCAAAGGCAACGATGCAGCGTTTCAGGCACTCAAGGCGAGGCACCCCTCATAAAGTGCAGCAACCCGAGGGCCAACGGCGGCGCGGGCAACACTGCTGCCTCCCCACTGCAGTGCAAATGGTTTCAGACCATCTATTCTTCCTTTCTCCTCCTCTTGTTCTCTGGAAATCTGAAACGTGCGGCCTGCACGTGAGGCCGAGTCGCAGCACGGGGATTCCTGGGAAAAGCAGGTTTGGGGTGATGAAGTGGCAAAATGATTAAGACATTTCCTCGTTTACCGTGTTAGGTCATTTACATAAGGAGACAAGGCAAGGGTGCAGGCTATTCGTGATCGATGTTCGGGCACCAAACTCGCACCTGCAGTAAGACCTCCAGTCTTACTTCTTACTTCGGTCTCACTGCGGCATAGAAAGGCTTCGCAGTACGTGTTGCACCTGGTGTCCGGAAGCTGTAGGAAGCTGTTGATTGTCAACAGCCCGTAAAACTGCGTGTAGTCACATTAGAAGCCTGTCATGCGAGGCCTCACTTTTGGATGGTATATTGCGGCGGACCGTGTAGCTTACCATGCACAGCGGCAAACTCCATCTCCAGTAGCTGGCATTTAAAACAATTGTCGAACTAATGCCGCGCCTTGTGGGCTGATTGAAGCCCTCTGGGTGCTGCATGGTGCACATACCGCTGCCGTTCGTCGGCCACAAGGGCCCTACGGCCGGCTCGCATGACGGCAATGCCTCGGATGTCGCCTCGAGCGCCGCGGGCACGCCCAGACAGTCTGAAGACGACAGGAACAGACTGGTGAGTGACGATGTACTAAGATGTACCAAGATGCACTGAAGAGACCTGTGACGGTGCAATTCGTCTGCGACTTGTGCTGCACGGCTGGAATGGGGTCGTTGACGCCGCAGGCGCTTCTTTTCCACCAAGTTTTCCAGCAATTTTTCGCTTGACAAGCGTAGAGTCGAGGGTTCAAGTCCCTCTGTGCGTACTGTTTCTGGTAATGAATTGTTTTAAGTATATGTAAGAAAGGAAAGTGGGCGCTGCGTCACGGTGCACTTGTCTGCTGCTGGATCCTTCCTCGTGTTTCCAGATGAAGATGTCGCCGCCGTCCGGCATGGTGAGGCGGCTGTGGCGCTGGGGCAGCACTGCATCGCCGACGCCCAGCAGGCCAGCTTCCGAGACCGGACAGGATGATCACCTGGTGGGTTGTATGCTGACTACGAAGTAGCGTGTAGTGCACTCTGGTGCAATGCTCCATGCGCAGCACGTCTAGCTGTGCGCAGGTCCAGCTGGTTGTGTCACGCGCAAGCAACATGACAACCTCGATTACCCCCATCACACCATCTTGTGGCAAGCCCCCGCAGCCGAGCATCGAACACCTGACGCTGGGCAGCCAAGGCGAGAGACAGGACCCCAGCGCCGGCGGCGTGTCAGAAGCAGGCTCCAACGCTGGCATCGTGGACATCAAGGTCCGTCCGCGGAAAGCCTGGATCACCTCAGATTGACACACGTTGATTTGGGGCGTGTGTGTCACATGCGTCACATGCTACAAGGCACCTTTCCTTTTCGACTGTCACAGCCAACAACAGTTTTCCATGGACTTCTGATTCATTTCTGGTTTTATCAGGTGGACGGCGTGACCCACGACGGCGGCGTGTTTGTGGACTACATGAGCTGCGGGCTCTCGTCCGGCGACCTGGGGGATCTGCAAGAGGAGCACGTGAGGGCTTTGAGGCCACATCTTCTGATTTACTGGAACATACAAACTACGAGCTGTCGGCCGGCAACCTGGGGGAGCAGGCGAGGATGAAAAGTGCAGTGCATGATGACACTTAATGATGATCGGTTCTGTGTGGATTGTACACACCGCGGGCTGTTGGCTGGCAAACTGGGAGAACCTTAAGAGGAGTAGGAAGAACATCAAGAGGGGGTTGGCACCTGGCCAGGCTGAATTGAAGCTCTCTGGCAGAGGAGCGTATGATGGGTTTGCGAAAACCCTTCAGTACGGCGGCATTCAGCAGGTGCTTACTAGAAGGATGGGAGGACCTTGCATGACATGCACACGCTGCTCGGCAGGAACCGAGACGAAGCGCGGAAAGTCGCACGGCAGCCTTGGCTTTGACAGGCGCATGCTGCGGGAGCCACTAAGGGCTTTGGCTCAAGTGACTTCTACAAAATCTTTTTGCTATTGTTTTCTTCGCAGGAGGTTGCCCAATTGAGTACTGTACACGATGCCCACCTCAACAGCGTGACCGAGGGCACGGCAGCGGCGGCAGCAGCGGCGGCTGCGGCGGCGGCGGCGGCGGCGGCGGCGCAGCACGACGCGGAGGCGGCGGAAGGGGATGGCAGCCGGATGCAGGAAGCAAAACAGCGGTTGCGGGTGCCGCGGCTGGCCGTCTGCATCATGGTGGCCGGCACCCGTGGCGACGTGCAGCCCTTCGTGGCCCTGGGCCTCCAGCTGCAGGTGGGCGCCGCTGCTCATGTGGTCGAGGCTTGCAGACGGCAGATGCTGGCAGAAGTTGGCGGGCGCTGCCGCGCTTAGAAAGGCATGGCCCAGGCCAGCGCGCATCAACAGTGGGTCGCGACTCCAAGGGAATCAGGTGCTTTATCCGAGGTTTGAAACGGCCTTCATCAGCTGAGGACGCAAATACGAAAAGGTATGATCTCTGTCATGATCTCCCACTGATCATCTTGTTGCTTGATTTGATATTTGACCGCTTGCAGGAGTATGGGCACCGGGTGCGGCTGGCGTCGCATTCCGTATACCGCGACTTTGTGACGGGCTTTGGCCTCGAGTTCTACCCCCTCGGCGGCGACCCCAAGGCAGGCTTCCGCAGCTCTGTGACCAATTTTCCAGCAAGCATATGTGCAGCGACCAGAGGAAGGCGCACAATCTTATCAGCACGTGCCAGTCGAACCCCACGCAACAGCACAAACTTCGCGGTCCTTCAGAGGTCGATCTCGCCCCCATTCACGTCACCAGCGGGGGCGTGTCACGGTGCTGCTGCACAGATTCGCAGCAATACAGTTGTCCCACGACTGGCGGACCGCTTCTGGCGTGGCCTGTGCAGGTGCTGAGCGACTTCATCGTGGAGAACCGCGGCATTGTGCCGCACAGCATCAAGAGTGCCGCCGACAACATCGAGCAGGTCAACCTTATCGTGCGTTCCACCTACGCCGCCTGCACCCAGCCAGACCCGGAGGGTGCGGTGCTCTTCCTGTTGAAAGCACTGTTCAAATTTCATGCAGCAATGTGCGCCTGCAAACACCATGACATAAGGCTCGCTGGGCCTGTCGTCTGCCTGCAATGCATTTTTTTCTCTTTTTGACGGCACACAGCAATGTAAACGTAAGAAGCCGCACGTTGGTTGTACTCGCCAATGAGCCACCCTCGCTGAGCTGCCTGTTCACAAGTGTCTGAACTTCCTATCTTCGGCAGGTGATGGAGCAGCGTTCACCGCGCATGCGATCATCGCCAACCCGCCGGTGTACGGCCACCTGCACGTCGCCGAGAAAATGGGCATCGCGGTGCGCTGAACCCTAGATTTGCGTGTCGAGTCCCTCCAGTCCGCTACTCAGTGCCCTCTGCGTTGGCTACCAGCGTGGCCGCGGCTGCCGGAGGGGTTACCTTAAACTCCTAAACCCTAAAGTGCTTGGCACCGCCGCACACGCCTCAACCTTGACGCTGCATCCAGCAGACATCAGCAGGCTTGCACTTGGGTGTCGCGCCGCAGCAGTCTTGCCGCCCCATGCCGCACGAACGAGCCGACCTTAAGATCTCCAGTCACCCACCTTCTCCGCAGTGCCACATCTACTTCACGATGCCGTGGACACCGACGCGGGCGTTTCCCTCGCCTCTTGCGCGCTTCAGGGGCACCGCCGCCAAGCCCAGCGTGCTAATTGGTGCGCCTTTCACAGTGCGGCCTGGGGTTGGCTGTTGGCTCGGTATCGGCCTTCCGCCTGCAGAACTGCTGTGCTGTGCTGCGCTGCCAAGATTTTTTCTGGCTCAGGCAGGAGCTGACAATCTACTGCTTCTTTCAATTTACATATCCCGTCAGCCAGCTGGTCGCTTTAGGAACTGTGTTTGCACCGCTGTAGCTGCCCGTCATACTGCGACTGCAGGCCTTTGCATGTGTCCGTCCCACTGGCAGTGGGAGACTGCCTGTCAACGCACGTCTTTCATGTATGTTATGTTATCTGATTCTGACATGCAGGCCTGCGCAACTACCTGTCCTACTGGGCGGTGGAGGACTACATATACATGGGGCTGCGCCGCACGCTTCGCCACTTCCGCAGGGAGCTAGGGCTGCCGCCCATCCGCGCCGCCGAGGGTGCGCAACAAAGCGGCTGCAGCTCCTGGGGTTTGCATGGATTGATGAGCTTGGGTTGATCAGTCGAGAGCACGCCTGAATGCCTGTGAGCAAGACGACCACACCCGCAAGTGCCCGGCGTGGCCGTTGTAGACTGCTGCTCATCAGACGCCTGACCTCAAGCTGCTTCTGCGCTGAGCCTGCGAGGGCTTGGCGTAGCTGCGGTTGCACAGCCGCGCCCAGCTCACACTGACCACCCTACCCATGCTGCTGCAGGCAACAACCCATCGCACCTGATCGATTTCCACAAGGTGGCACTCTGCAGCTTGCAGCGCTTCCTGCTGCCTTTTACTGTGGATCTCCAGCTGTCATGCAAATTCAGCGCGCAGCTTTGCCATGCCAACTTTCTCGCTCTGCTAATCTCATCATAAGGCTGCGAGCACCTGGCGCCACAGGTGCCGTTTGGGTACTGCTGGTCGGAGGCGGTGCTGCCCAAGCCGGCGGACTGGGGTGACCACATAGACGTGTGCGGCTACTTCAGCCTGTTCGAGGGGCGGCGCACCTCCTATCAGCCGCCGCAGAAGCTCGCCGACTTCCTGGCGGCAGGCAAGCAATTTTCCGTCTGCCGTTCTGTAATATGGCCGCGGCTGAGCATCACATCACCTGCTAGTTGCGGAAGGTCATCGCTGACTGCAAAACGGGTTTCAGATGGGTGCTGATGCTGTTGCATACCGTGAAGCCTGCAAGAGAGTCGGTCATGATCTAGGGAGTTTGGAGACACGCGATCAGGGAGCGCCGCTTTCGCTCACCCAGCGCAATCTTGAAGTCTGCACACCCCATACCAGCATGAACAATCTGAAATTCAACGTGTCAAGACTGTGGTAATCTGTGTGCAGGGCCGCCGCCAGTGTACATCGGCTTTGGCAGCCTGCTGGTGCACAACCCAGAGGGGCTGACGGAGATGATTTTGGCGTCCGCTGCGCGCACCAAGCAGCGCATCATTCTCTCCAGGTAAGGTGCTTGCCTGGTAAG
>JAABUL010003567.1_pt1 | contig 22820 bp, 21 predicted proteins | sample 5559151 | NCBI WGS metagenome assembly JAABUL01 (sample SAMN10711876, study PRJNA513368) | rock metagenome | isolation source: Antarctica rocks | place: Antarctica: Victoria Land, Pudding Butte sud | reverse complement strand
ACCAGAACCGTAAGGAGTGTGAATCACCGCTGCTTCCTACCGCAGACATCTTGACTCGATCGTCGGAAAGTGACGATTATCATCATCATTCCCCCAAGCCTTCACAATAAATTCCGCTCAAACGCCTTTGTGAATTTGTCTTTCGAAGCATAAAGATCCTCGAAATACGATCTCTTTCTACGTGTTCCCCGCGGAGACCGAGCTCTTACAGCATGACACAGGACATGACATTGGGCCAAGAACCTAGCCTTTGTGTCTGGCATGTTGTGTGCTTCCTGAATTCCATGCGGGTCCAATAGATTGTTTTGATGCATGTAGCAACCAGAGAAGAGATGGCGAAGCAGTGCCCGTATCTGGACCATGGATCTTTTGCCCTAGCTTCGAATCTAGCGCCTGCTAAGAGCGCTTGCCTCAGATTTCGCCTTCCAACACATGCATCTTGTTTCTCGGTTCTGGGTAAATCCACGCGCTGATCTTTGGAAGTGTTAGCTAGTTCCAACACCGGGCGCCTTCTCCATTATATATACAAATAACGACCACCTGGACCACAGTCTCAAGCTGAGACCTAAGACCTAAGGCCAACTCAGGTGGAACAAGATTTCGGTTGATGGCCCTTCATTTCTCCAAATCAGCGAAAGGTCGTTAATGTGATACAGCATGTGAACGAGAGGGGAAACAGAGACGCGCGTACTCTCTTCTCGTGCCTACAAGTCAATTCGCTCTTGTTCGAGGAAGCAACAATTTGTCTCTGGAGATATGAACCTCCAATCCTGGCACTCACGGATGCTTCAAAAGGTTCTGACCAGTGTCAGTACTATGCAGACAAGATAGCAGTTCTAAATCATGAGGGCGGAGGATAGGAGCTCTACCTACTGCCATCGGACTTGAAATTCCCTCGGCTAGAAGAGTTGAGGATTGCTTGTTGCAATGCGGCCGGGGAATACCACCTCTACCTACGTATACTGCATCAAAAGCAAGGACGATCAGCACGATTCAAGCACTCCTCACAGCAAAACAATAGTCCACACGAAGAAGGCTGGCCGCCCCAGGAAGTCATTGGACACTCCAACTAGATTTGGATCTTCGAACATTCTCGAGCTGCTATCTAAAGAGCCTAAGGACACTCAATGGCTGCATATCCAACAAGCTCTAACTCATATGAATGTCAGCAATCGTCTCCTCCCAATTGCTAGCAGTCTTGCTGACTGGTCTTAGGCAGGAGGTCCTCTGTTACAACGCTTTGCCTTACAGTTTGGACTATCACGGATATGTTACTACGATTCCTCGAGTCGGCACCCTGGATCACAGATCTCACGCTTCGCTTCGACAATGGTCCATACGAAGATGAACCGTTCAAGATTCTCGATGATGTGTTCGTCCACTTGGCGGAAAGGCAGCACATGCAGAACCTCTGCATAGAAAACAGCGTCCTGACGATAAGCACTACCCGGGAAATTTAGGACGAGTTACGCAGCCATTCCAAAATCTGCCAGTTCTCAGGTGTCTAGCCGATAATGACGCTTTCGACCAGCTGGTCCCATATCTTCCGGTAAAGCACAACTCTGTTTGTATCGCCTGTCATTGCAAGTCGATTTTGGGATAATACGCTTCGTCATCAGCCGTTGGTAGCATATCACCAATATCAGCTATCCCGATTTCACTGGAGCACAACGCCATTCTGGGTAATGTTGTGCGCACACATCCTCGAAATTGACTCGCTTCTTGAGAAACAGTCTCTCATATTGGGTCATCTCTGACTGACTCTTTCTTGATAATGGCTTCGTGATGTGGAGTAATTCCATTTTTTCTATCTTTCCTTACTCCACAGGGATGTTTCAGGATGTTGTTCAACTATCTCATCGGCAATGCTAACTCCATAGCGCGCACAGAAGCTCAAGGTACTGCATATGTGCTTGCTGAGTCTACAGTCCGGAGCAAATGATGCTATTGCGTGCGGCACGAATCGAACCACATTGGCGATAATTTTCAACCACGCAGGTTCCTACTTGTATCTGTTACTACTTGTGATAGTCACCGAGATTAAAGCAACTACAGAGTCCGTCTTTTGTATATATACGACAGATACAGAAACCGAGTTGGTCCATTGAGATCTGTTACAGATAAATATATTGAGGAGTTTTCAGCTCCCTCGCCAAAGTTAATGATTTTCAATTTGACATCTACGAAGGCACAGAGCTTCGAGTGCGTTCCTTACGACACCTTGGCGAGGCTTAATCTAGACTGGAGGTGTGTCAACTCCCCAATATTTGTGATTGTGCGCAGCTTGAGCCTTCGGGACCGCCGATTTTATCACAGCTTACGAGCCTGGAGTTTGATAGAGGCCGTTTTGAGCATCTATTCGAAACCATTGACAGTGCTTGCTACATCAACAGATGCTTCCTGTATCGACAGGTGCTTCCTGTATCGACAGGTGCTTGCTACAACAACAGATGCTTCCTCGGCCAACAGGTGCTTCCTCGGCCGACAGGTGCTTCTTCGGCCAACAGGTGCTTCCCCGGCCAACAGGTGCTTGCTCGACCAACAGCGTGCTTCAGCATGCTCCCACGTTTGAAGAATTCCATTATTAACGGGACTAAGAATTCAGTGATCGTATTATCGAGAGGCTCTTGAAGTGGAGATTTTTGCGCGTCGACTTCAAGAGCAATGGGATTGGTGGAGCAAACACCGAGAGCAATGGACGCAGTGGAGAAACTCAAAATCAGGAGAGGATGGAAACAAATGGACGTGGCGGAGAACCCTCAATGGCAATGGAGAGTACGGATCCAGAATAACGAGATTTGATCACGGTGCAATGAAGTCGATATCAAGCTACTACAAAAGATGAGCCATGGTTATATTCACATCAGTACATAGGACGAGAATGATGGTTTGCGATTGAAGTCCTCAAGGCTACATCTAATCGTACGAACCGCAAAACGAGACAGTTCGTACTCGGAAGATTTCGCATCGACAGAGTCTGGTGGGCTATCTTCGTGCACATACCCGTTAGGCCAAACAAGAAGACAAGAACGATGATGGATTATGGTTATGACTGATATGATTGGTAGACTGAGATGCATATGATATGGGTACAATCCGGCACGTAATGAGCAGAGCTATGTTTGGAAATGTGGAGAGTGCGGCTGAGATGTATACGCAGACATAGGTGGGTAGATAGCGAGGAGAGCGCTGTTCGCTGCAATGGACATCGAGGAAATAAACACCACTCTAATGATCAGGTAGAAGGGGGAGCATACAGTCCGCAGTCGTAAATGATAGATGGGTAGAAAATGCGTTTGACTTGGTTAATTCCAATCTTACGTTTCAGTTAAATTCTACTATCTTCGTAGCGAACGACGTGTTTTGATTTGCAATGGAGGTATCAACGCTAATTCCATACCCTAACACCGCATCTATATTCTTCATTAATGTAATTGTTGCCATCCGGATCGCTGACGCATAGATAATTGGGATCGACTTGGTGCTCTGAGTTGCTGTCTTTACCCCATGTGCTCCCTCCACTAACGCTGATAACGATTGTTTTGCAACTCCCTCCCACCCCCAATCCGTCGATACGATAGTCCCCACCAGCCCAGCTGTTACCATCACCCCTATTTCAGCCGCCGATATGCCTGGACGATAGATGGTGTTTACCGTGTCCAATGTCGCATCGCGCGGCGCTCATGTGCGTATGCGTGTAGTGTTCCTCCAACATGTTGATGCGTTGCAGGGCCGAGTGTTCGATTGGGGAGGGTGAGATGGTGTGGCATAAGTCTGCAGACGTACAAAAAAGCAGGAAATCTTGGAAGGGGATAGGGTATCATCGAATGAATTTGCACGATATGAACATCTTTGCCTGTGTCCAGGTTCAACATCGAGGTGAAATTGCTGAAAATTACGTAGGTCGGTAGTTCGGTAGGCCGAGAAATATTTGTAATGGTGTTCTCAAAACCGGCAAACGATGTTTGCGACCTCTTTTTCAAAGCCAATTGGCTCACCGCCCTCAATGCTGATGAAACTCTTCATCATCTCATGATTCGATCTCTGGTACGAGATTCTCCCTTCCCGGAAAAATGGCCGTCTGACCGTCTCCTCTGTATATCTTGCCCTATGCCCCATGTCCATTATATACTCGTTTTCTTCGGGCCGAGAGCTAAAGTCTATTAGCCACTGGCCAAAGGCTTGACTGCTCGGTCTGGACAAGAGGCGTGTTGCCCAGGCGACAATGCCATCGTCGGATTTCCGCATCGATTCGGCATGAGTACGAAGGAGTATTTTGAAGATTGAGATGGCTGTAGCATCGGCGTATTCGTCGTCTTTGGCAGTAATGGAGATGGCTGCCCGGAAGACATCCTGTGGAAGCTCAAAGGGCGCCTCATGCGGCAACGTATTACGCATCTGAGAGATGCGATCAGCAGCCCAAGCGAGTACCAACAAAGCCGTTGGATTTCGCTCCAGCACTGCATCCTTCATTCCTGCGTGGAAGGCGGCGTTAGAAAATGTTACTTCCTTCAAATTGAGGTTGTAGCACAATATCCGTAGGTTCTGGATTTTCGAATCGGTCCATGGGGCGCCCTGAAGACAAGCATCTGGAAGCGTCACCACGACACTAGGCTCAATCTCGAGATTTGGCATGCTGCCGTCGTCAAAACGGGGGTCGTGTCCGGTGTAGGTAAGCCGAGCGGAGCGGACGAGAGGCCAAGAGTAGTCAAGGAAAATCTTGCAGCCGTCAAGGCTGGTGGCGTCAAATGTTGTACGCTGGAGTGGCGGGTTTTCGATCAAGTCGTCTAGGGTATGCTGGTCTTCAGGTCTTAAGGGCAAATTCAGGTCTTGGAACAGGTCGTAACAAGTAGCAGCAAGAAGCTGTGAGAAGCATTCCCTCACGCGGGTAAAGGTTGACCAGCGTTGCGCGAGGATAAGCCGTTGAATTCTTTCTCGTTCTTCGGGACTCTGTTCTCTGAGATTGGCGGATTCGGCGAGTAGACGATATCGGGGAAGAGTTACGACGGGTTGGACTTTGACGTTGATAAATCGTAGAGGATGAGGGTTCCAGAAAGCTTGGAGGAGGGTGGCTTGTAGAAGGGTTTCGCTCGATAAGGCAGCGCCCAAAAGCCCGGAGGCGAGGGCCAGATTGGGCTCCAGACAATAGAGGTAGATGGATTGTAGCAGCTCATTGGGAAGAAGCAATAAATGGGGCTGGCCAGCTTTCCGAGTAGGTTGCGACATGGCGTTCTCAACAGGAAAGATTGTCTTTCTTTCAACGCGATCTGGAGTGCTAGAAGTGTATGTGCACTGAGTAAGAAGGCAGTATCTCTTGCATAGCCATGATGGCAATATCTTATGTATTCGCAATGTCAGACACGGTGTTTGCAATGTGGCCTTATTCAGCCATAAAGGAGGATTGGAGAGCCGAGGCAGCTACGTGGTACGTGTTGGTATCTTCAAACACCGTGCCTGGGGCGTGGACTGTTTCCAATATGGACGGAAGCTCAGCTCGATGTAGGATGAGGGAGCATGGGAGGAGGCTTGGTGCTAGTGGAGAAGGCCTTGGAGCAATATCCGATGGAGTGCCCAGCGGGGAGCTAACCGCTTAAAGGTAAAGCGCAAGAGTTCCGAATTCGTGATCCCAACACTGGATCGCAATTCGTAGACCGTTCAAACTCGGATTGATATTTGAATGGTAGGAGGAGTACTATTGAAGAGAAGCGGGTGAACCTAGCGGAGTTGTCTTGGCGAGCAGGAAGCCTCGTAAGGCGATCCGCGGCTTGGCAGCACCGCCCCGTACCGGTGGCTTGGCACCTTGGGTACTTAGCGTGGGTGGCTGGGGTGGCGCGGTGTGAATCTGAAACTTCCCCTCGAACAACATAGCATCCAAATCCGGGCTGAATTTTATAGGACTCTAGAAGTCCAGTTGATGGAGGCAGAGGACTGTTGCAATTTTCAAAGGTCTTTCACGTGCGCATGGCCAATCCAGACGTCGTTCTCTTTGGACGGAAGGACTCAAGCTGCTACTCTAATGTCATGACCTTGTTATCGTAACGCCGAAATTGGGTGAAAGTTTGAAGGTGTGTCAACCAATGCATTTTAACGCTACTTCCAAGGTACTGTACATAACAACGCCAAAAACACGCCGAGAGTTGTCCTTCCAAGCCCACACCCAGAATAACGGCATTCGGCACTCCAAACATGATCCATTGTTCACAATGTTGTCCTGTGTGCCGTGTAGCGTAAACTTCATTCAGTAGGTCCCCATTGAACGACACTGCTGAATGTCTTACTCTGCCCATCAGCAACAGCACGGGCAGTAAGGCCCCCATTCTTCTGAGATTGATGGTTTGGTCCAGGCTTCAATGTGTGGGTGGACAGATCAAAGCATCCCGTTTGAAGTGTTGCCGAGCAAAGGTCATACAATACCCTATTGCACATGTCGCAGTAGATTTGCTCTTTATTGGATAAGAAATCTGGCCCTCGGGCATTTGGATCCGTGCACACATCCTGAGCGCTGTGTCCTTCCCAATCGCTGACGACAAGACGGTTATCTTTGCAAGGATCGAATCCCTCCGTACGTTTCGCTACCGCTGACCTCTTCTTGGTTCCATAGGTCGGATACACCCCATTTCTCCCCTGTGACTCCTTACGCAGCCTGAGAATTTCATCTAAGCTTGGCCGGACGTTTGGACCTGGAGCGCAATTGACTTTTCCAGGATTGTTGATGATATTCGTGAGATCGGCGGGGTCGCTGCCGTCCTCTTGATACGCGACCGGAGGATCAAAAACGGGAATGCACTGCAGTTCGCTTGTGAGGTCAGCGCCCCAAGAATGGAATCGAGGCAAACTTTTGCAAAGAGAGTCCGGAGTGGCCTGGTATCCTGCGGCCCTGGCTTTGCTGGTGCCAAAGTCCTTTGCATGGAAGCTGAAGCCATAAGCCTTATTATGGCTACTGCTTGGGTCTTCAGGTGAATCGATCCACATGCAGCTAGGCGTAAATTGCTTGTTATTATCGTTCGGGACGGGCAGATTCGAAGGGTACCACTGTCCGCCGCAGGTCCTGCCTATATCGCCAAAGAATTGAAAATTGTCTCCCGAGGCCCAAGTGATCATGAGATATGCAATACAGATAGCATTGGAGCCTCCACTCGTCAATGCTACATACTCTGCCGGTTGATTGTTGCTGCCATCTATGTGCTCAACGGAGACGTCTTTGAAGTTACCCCCTTTGATAACCCCATGTTTTTCCCCACTCATGAATCCTAGTCGAGCTCCGTTAGGGTTGAACAGAGCGATGTTGGGTGTATGGCCTCCTGTATTTGATGCTCCATCACCAGCTTGGGCCAAGCCGGCGCTGACTCTGACGACCGTGTGAGCTGCCTGTTTGCTCGGAAAAAACTCTTTACCGAGTGGGGCAAGAGCCAAGAAGGCAAAGAGGGCATTGATGCCTGCAGTTGACATGGCGAACCGTGGTAAGTTGCCTTGGTGCTTATTGAGATCCGAATGAGGAGCGCTGATGGTTTGACCTTGGGGTATACGTTAGGGTTGGTTGATGAATTATATCTCGTAAAGTATTAGCCAAAAAGATCCAATTAATCAAAAAGCAATGAATTTTTGACTATTAGAAGTCGATACTGGTCAAGAAGATGAGTTCAGGGCTACCGGGCCTCCTTATATATCTGGACGACTTTCCAAACACTGGATTCTTCTGTGCATACCATCCTCGAATTTCTTGACACGTATGATAGAGCCCCGAGGGAACGTCCTTCAACTGCGAAAGCTCATGGAAGTGGCTATGTCTGGTTGGAGTCTCATTCCGTCCGATTGCAATGTATACAGAATCGTGACGTCTGAAGAAAGTGAAACTCTCCGCAGCAACTGGAATCCTGTATTGACCGCAGTGTGGGAGACATGTCAGCGGCTTCATGAAAAGAAAAAGCCAAGACTTGTTGGTTCAATCGACTGAAACGAGGGATGGAATCCGATAGTGTGATGCTGAAGCGAACGAAAAATTATCAGCAAACAAGAAAAGCAGTTTGGTGAAGAGGATAGCCCGTCAAGTTGCAAAGGATTCAGAAGCCGCGGGCGGAGGTTGCTTAATCTTCACACGCCTTTATATTTCCTTCGAACGCCGCCACCTGCGCCTCAACCAGTCCCAACCAACCTTCAGCCCCCAAGGTCTAAATTGGTTCCTTGGCAATCAACAACGATTCCGGAATATGTTATTCCTGCCCTAAAAGCCTGACCCTACCTAGTGGAAAGACGTAAGGTCATACTCCATGTGAGTCTGGTTCCATGCACTACATATGGTAAAGCTCGCCGAATCAATGAAATGGAAAGTGTGACCCTGTGTGGTATAAAAGCATTATGGCAACAATTCCCATCCCTTTTCCTTTGTTTGCGTTTAGAAGGCACTGTATCTACTGATTCAACAACGTCAGATCAGGCCAGCACCTACTCTGACCGTTGATGCCACGCACTGCGCTCACTGCCTCGTTTCAACACCCTTCCTTCATCCATGCTGATGATATCATGATCCTTTTGATGTTGTTGCATACGTATCGGTACTGCCTTGTTTCAACATCCTTCCTCCATTCCTGGATCAGCGTCACCATGATCCTTTCTATGTTGTTGCGTGTGCTACGACCCTGCGGTTTGCTGTTTGATGGAGACAGTCTGGGCTGATTCTGGCCGTAGCTCACATACTCTGTAGGATTGAACGAACTGAGCTCGGCAGACATCCATATTCCAACATGCTACAACAATTTGAGGTCGACTGCGACTCATCCCTCATGTCACGAGTCGGAGAATGGAAAGGTGTCCTCTTTTCGACGAGTATAAAGCTCAGGACGTCTCGCACGTTCAGCATTCAATTTGACCATCATTTTTCCCAATAGGACAACATCCAGCTACATCGCTCTTTCAAACATTCGCAAAAATCATCAAGCTTCACTTGTGAGAAACATCCTAGCTTGACATCTTATTTTGTATCAGGATGCGTTTCTCCACCCATTCTCTGCTCCTCGCCTCAGCTTTAAGCAGCTTAGTGCCTCAATATCATGCTTTGCCCAATCCAAGCAAAGACCTTGTTCGCCGCGCTGGACCGATCGATCTAGACCCAGCAGCAGCTCCCCACCCTAACCCACATTCTGACCCACACACTAATCCCAACGACCCAAACAGCGGAGGCGGGCATCATGGCGGCTCATCAAATGCTGCAGGCGGATCTACTTTACATGGTAAGTACTCTTCAGCAGCCTGGGCTCGATCAGCTTTTTGGAAGAGTGAATGTAGACCTCTCTAATGTTGAGTAGATGACCCGGGTACTGGATATCCCAAGTTAGCGAACGATAATACTGGAGACGCGATCCGCCAGGGCGACACCGGCAAAAGCCCAGATGGCGCTCCGTATATCTTGACATCCATGAACCAGATCGACAAACAGATTCCACAAAATAAGAGAATCCCTGTATTCTTTACCGACCAGGGCCCCGAGACCGACGCTAAAGCCTTCATCACGGACGGAGTACAACCTTTGAATGGTCAGGGATTCACATTCGAGGACGCATTTACGCAACAGTGGTTCAAAGACAACAAGATCGGTCCAGCCGCAGGCGAGCCCAAAAACGCTGCCTATTGGTTGACGGTCTATCGAACCTCCAACGGTGATTTCACCCCTTTCTTTGCAAAAAAAAAAAAACACAGAAGACTTGAAGCTAACCTCGATGAATCAGCGCTATCACGCACAAGCACTGGAAGCAGAGTCTACGTCGCTCTGGACAGAAGTCAAGACCGTACCATTTTCTCCGGCGTCCAAACGTTTAAAGCTGATGGCTCAATCGATCACGTTGGTGAGTCCCAACTCAGCTCTTTCTCGTTGCTACTTTATCCCACCCTTGCTATCCACGCCATGGAAGGAAACCCTCTAGAATGATCATAGAAATACTGACATCCAGCAGGAAACGGCCAAGTCTGGGTCCAAGCGGAGCTTCCAGCACTCATGCGTAACACAAATACCCAACAAATCGTCTCCATATACAGAGACCAACAGGGTAAATGGCAGCAACATCTCGAATGGGATGTGAATAGAGTAAGTCACCAACCCATCCAATGCCCTCTTCCCAGCCGCTGATTGCCCCCAACAGCCAGGAGACAAGCCCCGCGACCATGTTCCCCAAGTACCCCTGGATTCCGCCACCTCGGTCGAACTTGTCCCAAACTCGGTCAAGCCTTCCTAGAGAGCTTACGGAAAACCACCTATAGCGCTCTCGGGTACAAACGTACGGCCTGTGCCTCAGGACCTCGAGGTCTCAGGACCCGCAGACCTTTTTCAAAACAGCCAAGCCGGCGAATCTCCCACAAACCCATCACCCCCTCCGGCTAAATGCACAGTACACCACCCCACCTCAGCCTGTCACTACAAAAGCACCTCGGCGTTTCAGTCTAGTCTTTTTGGAGTACACACGATCATTGGCTAGTAATAGAGTGAACAACACTCGGCGCTCCAAAGTATGATCATTGTATAATTAGTGCGGCAAATAGCAAACTTCATACAACTTATCACGATTACCGCACCCGTGTTAGCTTGGGCTCCGCGTCAGAGCCCTTTACACAAGCGCTCCAGGTATCAGCCCCCCCCGTGCATTCTAAAGCCAAGTAAGCCGTACCCCTGTAAAGAAGCGCTCCAGGCATCAGCCCCCCGCGCGTTAACTCCCCCGCGCGCAAGTCCCCCGTATCCAAACCCCCCGTATTCAAACCCCCCGTATCCAAACCCCCAAGCATGACAAACCCCCCTAGAAATCCAAAGTCTCACCACCCTACACTATCAACCCCCATCATACCGCCCCTCTCTGCACATTACTCTTTTCATCTAATCTTACAACATCCTAGACGATCTACCCCCCGCTCCTATAGCCTGCCCTATTTACGCCCTGCGATTGTATCCTAAAGTATACTCTACCGATTCCGCCAAGGCCGAGACGGTAGGACTGAGGGGATATGTAGGATATAGGAATTGGGATATAGGACGATCGACTAGCGATAGTAGTAAGGGTGCCGATATCTGAAGATGAGAATAAGTATGTCTAGGTAGTTCCTTTCGAAAGGCCGAAGCGCTTTCGCGTCTTAGGCTGATTGATATGTAATATCGCTTGTAGGAAATCTTTTAGATAGGAGAGCTAGTGGGAGGCGGAATGATACGGAAGTATACAGTTTATGAACTGGCGCAGAACAAATCCGGGAGTTAGAGTACGCTCTACATGTTTTATGAAATGACATGGTAACTTAGAGTTACAAGTCGCGCTCTCGTATTACGATATTCAATCCATCTATCCGATCTCGATCAAATATATCGTCATTATTCATTGCGTTCATGATTACCAACCACACAATCTCACAACAGACTCGTCCTCTTCGTCGAAAGCCGGTCATACATCTCCGACACCGGCGTCCTGCTCCCTTCCATCTCAAACTCCTGTCCTGAAATCGTGCGGGTGTGCCTCCGTCTCTGCCTCACCGTCTCATCGCTGCTATCAATGTAGAAATGCTCGCTCTGGTTCATCCAGATGTGCCACGTGCTCCTATACTGCTCTTTTTCTGGTCCACCACCACACGTTCCTTCCAGAACTTGACTCGGCGGCGAGTTGAGCGACAGCGCAAAGAGATTCTGTGGCTCCATAAAGTCCGTCACGAGCCCGGTATGGGTAATGAAGTAGCCGAGACAGAAAAGGTTGATGAAGAAGACTGAAATCAAGACCACGTAGAAGATGCCTTGCCACCTCTGCGTTCCGCCAGATGAGTAGTCCTGCACTTTGAGGGTAGCATTGAAGCCTTGGTACTGCGGCTCGAGCAGCGTGTTTGGGTCCGAGTAGTTCCAGTAGTGTATAAGAGGAGAGTCAAAACCGCTCATGATCAGCGTACAGCCTGCAAGCTCCGCGAGAGCCTCGGCAATAGACGGGAGTTTCGGGCTGAGCGAGTACTCTGTGGGTATGAGTTGAGATAATAGGCGTGCATTACTGGCTTGGCCGGCGGTGATGCCGGCATTCAGACTTAGTGCTATCGCCCATTGCGCTGCAACGTCCCGCCAACCTGGGACGTAAACGCCACTTGTTGCCGATGGATGCGACTTGCTATAAGCAAGGGGGTTGTGTGGATCCTCGCAATGTGTGGACATAGAACCGCCGCTCATAGTCGAGTGGAACTTCGTGGAGCACTCAGGCGATAAGGACGCTCTCAACGAGCATAACACAGATTGATTGATAGGAGACCTTGTCAGCACGTATAAAGAATCACTGTCTATTGGGAAACCGCTGTAATTGAGCAGCGTGTTATAAGCCTCTGGTATGATTGGAAAGATGGGAGATCGCCGCCCGTATTTCTCGCCGAAGCCGAAGATATCATCCACAGCTGTGGCGTTAAGCCAGCTAGTATTGCCCGGGATATCGTAGCCTGCGGGCCACTTGGTAACATTGAAAGGCGTCGAATTGTAAGCTGGCCACGAGGTCACGATCATGGGTGCAAGTTCCTCGGATGTCATCGCAGCGCATAAAACGTTCACAGTGGGCGCAGGTACCGAGGCTTCCAGGAAGTACTCTCCCAGACCCTGATAGACAGATCAGTATAGTCGAAAGGGATCAGCAGGAGAAACATACATCAAGATCTTGCGGTTGCAGGATACGGTTTCTGGGATCTGTTGCCGCGGCGTATACCGCCGAGTGTGGCATTGCAAGAGTCACATTGTTGACCATCCTTTCAAACTTGTTGGAGTCTTCGGTCATGTTTGCCCGATTGATCCAACTCCCTTGCACAGTCGTGTTATCGTACAGTGTGCCCACAGGAAGAGGCCGATGTGCCAAATCCGTAGAAACATGTCCTAAGCTGATGTTGCCGTCGACAGATGTCTGACTGAGATAATTCGTCCAATTACCTAGGTATTGCATATAATTGTGGTAGCTAGAAGCTGTAAGCAACAGTGACCTGTCTAGACTGAAGATTTCTGGATGCTCACGCTTGGCCACTGTGTTCGAGAGCAATGCACGTTTGTCCTCCGTGTTCAACGTCATGCTCTATTGGTATGGGGGTCGCGCATTGGTCTTGGATGTATGTTTCATTGGCAAATTGTGCCATGACTTTACCGTATAAAACTTTGTTCGTTGCCCCACCGAACTTGAGCTTTGGGGATACTACAGTATGTGAGCATTATTCCCGGCAGAACGATATGGAACATTCAAGCAAGGCGGAGTGCGAGACCAAGACATACCCAACGCATCGGATGCAGTAGTGTAGAACATCGCCAACAGCGTAGCAAACACTGCAATCGCCCCTAGGAGGGTGACGGCGGCATAGCGTACCGTGGCTGAATGTGTAACCAATGTTCCCGGCTGCAGTATCCAGGACCTCATTTGCATCTCCGCGACTGTGATTCCTTTGGTATTCTTCCTGAAAGCTCTTTGACTAAGGATTTGACCAAGAAAGGCAACGAAGGAGGTGACAAAGGTCAGCTCGATAGCCTTTGCAAACGCTGCCACGAGTAGCGAAGCTGTGCCAGGTGGCAACCGACTGCTATGCGTAATGGTTTCGCCATAATGCGGTTTTCCAGTCCCGAGCCCGAGCCAAATCCCGGAGAAAATGGTGGAAAATACAGAAGCGATAAGAACAAGGATAGAGGGTACATCGCCGCGACGGTGGTGGAAGTGCTGTTTGGTTGTGCATGTGAAGTCTGGATGTTCTCCGCCTGTGAAAAGTGAATGTCAGCAAGCTGCTTGAGCTTGGCAGTGTCAATGGATGTCCAGGTTCCAGGAAAAGGGACAGAGCACACAAAGGCCATGTGATGGACCAAGATCTTTCTAGTTACCAAGCTGCGGAGTAGAATCCTGGAAATGGACTTGGATACATCAACTGAAAAAGTCATACCTGTGGGTCCGTAAGGACTCAACGTCGATCTCGACGAGCGCCTTGCTTTTCGCAAGGTCTCGGTCTCGGAGTCTGCAGTGAAAGGTCGGTAGATAGAATCGGATGTGGCGCGCCCACCCGGGTAAAAGGCTGCCTCCGTCTCTTCCTCAGGTGTGTCTTCCAACGCCTTGTACTGCTTCTTGCTAGATCGAGACAGCGACGGAGATAGCATATTCCCTGCCGACCCAGGCACAGCTGGACTGCTTTCGCCGCTATAGGAGATCTCAATGCTTGGACCTTGAGTGGTCCCCTTCATATTCTGTATCCTGAGCCCAGTGTCCTCGTCCATGTCTTTTGCCCCATGATACGATATGTCCTGCTCTTGCAATGTCGGTACCCGCTGGTAGCTGGGTCGGTGATGGACCGAATTAGGTGGTGAGGGTGAAGAGGGCGATGCGACGAATGTTGAAGACGACATCATGGAGACGTCGGAGAGGGTGGAAGCCTCTGGCCTCAGCACCCTGCCATTGCTATCCTGCGAGTGCTCCATTGCAAGGCGAGACGGCCCAGCTGAGAGGAGCACTGCTATGTCCTCAAGACGTGAACAATTGCGAACGTAGTGGTCGTTCGTAGGCAATGGTCATTCAATGCTTGTTCTGTTGAATAGAGGGAGAGAGCGAGCCATTGTCCCAACACGCTGGAGGGGAGCAGTGTTTGGAGAGGATGTTGGATCAATTTGATTTGAAATGATGCTCCCGACGGCCTAGGCACTATTTGTTTTCGCTGCATTAGGCAATGCACTGTGATTGCGCAGTTCTATGGCTGAGGCTGAGCGAGACCAAGGTCGCACCTGCGTCTCCAATTTCCAACCCGTCTTCCCAACTTGATCCTCCACCCCTACAATTCTCCGTTGCCACAGCAAGGCTTGCCTTTGCGTGCCTCGTTAGGCAGCCAAAGGATGTCAGAATAAGTGTATCGCATCAATGAGGATGATGCCTTGCCTTGTGTGCCGTTAGTCTGTTGATGTACAGCCTTGTAGGGCTGATTCAGGGGTCATTTCAGATGTTTTCGCCATGCAGCTTTGGGCTCCAGCAACCCCACGCTAGGTCCTCCCTCATTAGGCTAGCGACGAAGGCTATGTCAGCCCTAGTTCTAGCCCACGATATCTCCACATGGGGCCAAAAATAACTCCTCGGAGATCTTCCGCCAATCCTTCTTTGTCTAAGATGATCCATCTCGCTGCCCAGCTTCCCCATCGCTGGTTTCGAAGTCCCACATGATGTTGGAGTTCGAAGAGAACACGTCAAGATCTCTATGTAGCTGATTTACCTCCAAGCAAAACAGGCAACAGGATCCTTCAGCAAGTTCACCATTGTGGGCCTGCCAGGGCTGTGGCTGGCCATCGTTCTGGAGGGCGAATCCTCTCTTACCATGGCGGCCTCCATTGCCATTAGTCGAGCTCTGAATCTTGGACGAGAAGATGGCTAGGCTGTCAGTTTGTCACGGTTCCAACGGCACTACATTTTGATTTATGTATGGAACCCTCATCGCGAAACAGCATAAAGCCAGACGACCACGTGGAGACACTGCATTAGAAGATGTATAAATGCCCCAAATGCCTATTCGACCTCGTCGCAAGCGGGATCAAGAGCTTGCAAGCAATGTTTGTTTCTAGAGACGGACCAATTCCTCAAAAAGACCGAAGGAGCATGGTGCAGGCTATGCGACGACACGAGCAGCGGCGAGTCTTATCATTTCTGCTCCAGTTTGAATTCCACGACGAACTGCGACCATTTGCTGTACCCGCTTCGATCCTGCCAGCAGGCCACTATCATAAAGCGATGACGCAAGCCGTCGTTTACCTTGAGACACGCAAGCCTCAGCCCCTTCAAGTCTCGAGCTTTCGAGAATAGAGATACTTGATGAACATCTCAATCAAGCTAAGGACCCAACAAGAGACTCTTGTCCAAATCATTCGCCGAACCACAAACGGCGATTGGTTCCAGCCAAACCATCAAGAAGGCTCCAGCAAAGAAGCCCCATCCAACGTCACTCATTCGTGAAAAAGTTGCCACATCGCCAGTCTCGACAGTGGCGAAGGCGCCCGGCTACACCGTCCCTGCGCCAGACAAGTTTTGAGAATCTGCAAGAGCTACAAAGCAAGAGATCAGAATCTAAATCCGAATTGGCTCCACCCAAGCCAAACCAATCGTTGGACATCACAGTGCGTACAATAGTGACGAGGGTTCCCCACAAGCCCCAGCCCACCGTTGAGTATTAGCGCAATAGCTGCGTTGAAATCTAGCATGCGTTCTTGAGACGTAGGAAGGCTTGGAGCTTTATATATGCGATCTTTCTTTGGCTCCAGACTGCTCTATCCTGGCAGATTTCTCCCCAAATGTATCAAGACAGAACCAGGACAGAATTAGGCTAATGCGTCATGAAAGACCTACCTTAAGGTAGCCACTTCTCATATTTCTCATCTGTGAAACGTCCCCAGCTCTACTTCGAACTTTGCGCTGAATAGATGGCTAATAGCTGGACCTTCGATCTATTCTACCATTGTACTCATCAATCATATATAGAAAGCAAACCAATCAAAAACCTCCGTTCCACCCAAAACCAATCCCGCATGTGATCTTTCCCCAATCACAGCCTTCCGTCTCGAAACCCCATGATCCATCCATATACCTGTTTTCCAACAAAAGAAAGCACAATCATCGCATCATATCATGATAGGAAACCCTTCCCAAATCTCCTCCTTCAGGCCATCTTCGCTCAACCGTGTTTCCTACATCACCCCATTAGCTTGTCCTCAGTGCTTGCCATTTGCTTGATTGTGGTATCATGGGAAGACTCCTCTTACGCGAAAAGCGGCGCCAGTCCCTGTCCGGGTCTTCGAGAGAATAGTGAGGGTTTTGGTTCGACATTTGTTGGCTCGTAGTTGTTGCGTGAGCCGGCGTTGAGGTTGTTTTTGTAGCTGTCATCTGTTTGTGGGGTTTAGGCGTTAGTAGGGGGTCTTTTCGGTTATGGCGAATTGAATGGTCGATAGGGTCGAATGTGAACGATAGACAGGATGGGAAAGACTGTATGGATATCTCGAGAGGTTTTGAAAGATGTAGAAGAAGCGAAGAAGCAGCACTCACCACCCCTCGCTCCCTCCCTGGTAAACCAAATCTTCGCCTCTCCCATCTCGGGCTCCACAAGCACGCCCAGCTCCGCAACTTCCCCCGCTTCATTAAGTGTGAATTCGGCTTTCGAGACCATATCTGTGCCGATCTGGTAGTCGTCCGGTGCGGTTCGGGGGTTAGTGGTGTGGAAGCGGGCGTAGAGGAGGAAGTAGGAGGAGCTGACGTGGGTGAATGTTAGGGAGAGGGGCCAGACTTCGAGTGGGAGGGTGCAGTGGAGGGTGGTGTTGGCGATGAGGGTGAGGGTGAGGGGTGGGTAGCCGGGGTTGGTGTAGGTCTGGTTTGTGTTAGTTGGAAGGATGGGTGGGGAGCGTGGGGGAGGGAGGGTGGTACCCCGGTATATGATTGTAGTGGTAGGACGAGCGGTATGGCGTCTTTGTCTTTGGGTGTGTCGGGATAGAGCAACTTGGCCGCATTTTTCAACGTTTGCAGCGCGACTGCCTCCCTGTCTTCCAAAGTAGGCACCCAGTCGTACCGATCCTGGACAGGCACACTCATCATCTGATCAAGCAGGTCAAAAATCAATACCTGCTGCGCGCCGCCATTGCCACCGTTGCCCATCATCGTTATCCCCCATTGCAAGCGCGGAAAGTATGCCATTATGCTCACCATGCCCGGCAAGCCGCCCGTATGCCAGTGCATTTCTTCTCCGCGATAGTTGCTCACTACCCATCCTAGTGCGTAGGTATCGGCACCGCGGAAACCTGTAAGCCAGTATTCGGGGGTTGAGGCGATCATGCGTGGTGTGTGTAGCTCTCGGTGGCCGACTGATGATAGGGGAGGGGAGGCGGTCATGTGGCACCGTAGCCACTTCGTATAGTCGAGGACGTTGGAGATTGTGGCTCCGGCGCCGGACCTGGAAAGGCAAGAAGAGTCAGTATTGCCCGATCTAGAAGACATCGGTTCGGGAAAACAGGTCGTGTCGGAGTGAAAGAATGAGGAAATTCTGCGAGTATCCATAGCCTGCATGGACTAAGACGACCTGGAAAGTACGTACGGTACATACTCTTGTGGAGAGTCTAGCATGGGAAGGCTGTGGTATTTCTGCGTATGGTTCTTCCAGTAATATGGCGTAGCCAACTTCGCGCCACCAGCTGAAGCGGCAGCTTGCGCTTCTTCAAGGGAAAAGAACGTGTTGTTCATCCCCAATGGCTCATAGATGCGGGCTCGGAGGAAGTCACCCAGCCATATGCCTGTCCACGTCTGGATGAAATGTGAAATGGTAATGTACATCATATTGCAGTACTGCCATCTCGTTCTCAGTTCCGCTGTCATGGGCAAGTGGCGTAGATTTTGTACGACATCACGCACGCTGACATTGGGTTCGCCGTAGGAGAAGTCGTGACGGGGCATGCCGGTTCGATGAGATAGAGCATCTTCAAGGGTGGCGTGCAGGGTTGCATAATCGTCTGGCAGGACGAAGTCTTCACGAATGAGCTTTGCGAGTCGTGTGCCCCAGGAAAGCGCTTTCCTGGAGGTAGAATTGGCGGCGTCGTCGATAAGAAGGGAAACGGCGGCTGCAGTGAACGATTTGGTAGTGCTAGCTGTGTAGAAGAGTGTGTCTGGGGTGACTGGCTTGGAGGGAAAGGTGGCAATGCCATAACCCTGGGTATGTCAGCTTGCTCATCTATCGACAGCCGCAACTTGTTCATAGGAGCTGATGACGGAGCAACCCAATCTCCACTTGATAATTGATGTAATATGACTGAAGAGATGGTGTACTAGGCTAGGGATTTTGGGGATTGTGGCAGACTTCCTAGCGCAAATGCAAGATCAAGCCCCTTTAAGTTGAGGGCATAGAGCAGAAAATCACTGTTCTCAAACTATTGAGACCGACGCCACGACCTCTGCCCAAAGAAGAAACCATAGAGAGGGGAATTATTGTATAGCAGCCATATCTCTGTTCAAGGGCACTTGACATCCTTCGTGAAAAAGCATACTTTGCTGAATGTGTCGTCGCCATCAATGACAGCAATCGCAAGCCCTGGACAATGCCAGCGGTCCAGAGAGTCGGCGACGAGCTTATCGAAAGCCGATGTGAACGGAGAAGGGGCTGGAGCACTCAAAGGGATCTGGTGAGCGCTGACTAGCAGCAGAAGTGATGCAATAGAAACGAATAGGTAGGCGGGCATCGTGGATGGAGTCAATGAGCTTAATGACTTGATATGTTGTGTGATAAGGATGTGGAAGCTGATGAGTGATTGTCGCCTAGTCTTGCATCCTTACACAGCGACCTTATCAAAACATCATTGTCAGTCAGTGACTGTTGAAGAATTTCACTACGATATTGATCGGTCCTCACACCAGACGAGTTTCCCACAAGAAGCGAGAAATTTGTGTAGCCCGTAGCAAGAAGACAGAGATGAGGCTCCGGAGAAACAACGGACCGAGGGTTTATAGAAGGAACTGCCAAGTCGGCCGCTAGAACTAGTGCAAAATAGAAGATGCTTATCCAAACGGCGCAGAGATAAGACGATGAATTGACAATGAATCGTTGAGGACACCAGTGCCTAGAGCTTCATCATATGGTCAGTCGCCATCTGAGTCACTGCGCGAGGCTCGTTGAATTCAATCGAGATTATTGTCATGTCTGATCTGCTTGAACAAGGGAACAGCAGCCTTCTACAAATCTTGGTTTCTCTGCTCTATATAAATTGGGAATCTTGTGCTCTATCGTTGACGTCGCCCGTGAGATGAATGTAACGTCCGTCCGGGCTCTCTGACTTTTAGGATCTAGCGGCCTCATTGCTCATACCGCGCTGTCCCATCATCAACCATTGTGAACCTGCTTCCCGTCACACTTCAATTCCAAGTCAGACCGTCTACTTCGTTCCCTTTGTATTCAAAATGTGCCTCGGGATCCACCTCCTCGCCTAAAACGTGCTCGAATTGCTGGGCTACACTCGGGCCTTCCGTATGCCTCGCTGGTTGGGGCTGTCGGACTCGCACAAGGCGAAGATCAACTTCGACGTCTTCTCCGTATACACCGTCATGATGCACATACCGTCGTATTGGTGAGCTTGGTCTAGGCGACACGCGACCTTCGAGCCTAGCGAGTGCGAGCTCGAAATGTGCCGCTCGCTGTGGGTTACACAGTGGCTTGTCCGAAGCCGCTGGCGAGTCCTGCTCGGGGACTGGAGAAAGGAGACCTGGCCATCTGGACTTGATGTATGATCGTCTGCCTTGAGAATTGGGAGCTCCGCCAAACGCAGGTGGAGGTAATCTGGAAGGTTGGGCTGGCGCAGGTCGAGCCGCTGACTTCTTTGTCGGGGCGAAGCTGTTGTGCTCGAGGTACCCCGGACGGCGAAGATTGGACATGTCTTGGAGTATCTTGTGGCTTGATACAACGCCCTTATAGCCCTGAGGGCTGCCTTCCCCGGCTGCAGCATCTCTGAAGACTTTAAAGTCTTTCGACTTCCCCTTTAGAAGCATTGGCGTTCGAACGTGTGGTGGCGTCTGCACTCGCTCAAGCCATTCCGAGACGCGATCAGTGGGCGCCACATGTTCACTGATCTCATCCGACTCTGACGTTGTAGCCCAACTCTCGGCATATCGGACCATCTCCGGATAGGTCTTCTTGAAAATTGGAAAAGAACGTGCAGTCTGGCTGTCGGTGCTGTAGATAGACGGCGTTGATGTCTGAACAGTCTTGGTGAAGTCGAGCGTGATTGGATATATGTCGTGTATCTCGACTCCCACAGCTCCCTTTACCGCAAGGCGACGGCCGCGAGGATCTCCCATTGCCTGCTCTCGTAATCGAAGAGCTCGTCGAATCTTGACTCCGCTCTGAAAAGATACCCCTTGCTCAAGCTCAAATCGCAAGTCAGCAGCGGCTATTTCATCCTCCCATTCGCTACCAGCAAGCTCGTTCTCTCGCTCATACCGCTTGTCAGCTGCGGTGACTGCCTCCTCCCAAGTTTCGTAACGCATGTTCGAAGAATATGATGAGGATGTCAAAGCGTACTGTATTGAGCTCGGGCTTCTCATCATCTCCTGTCGGCTGCTGATAATGTTGCCGAAGTTCTGGGGAGCAGCAGCTATCTGTGCTTCGAGGTTGCTCGTCTCTCTACTCGAACTGGTGCTTGGGTATGTCGCAGAAACATCATACGCGCCGGTCACCAGATCGCGGTCAAAACGTAATTGACGGCCACTAGCGAGGGCTGCCATGAGACGGTCAATCTTGGCATTCAGTCGCTGGTTTTCGGCTTCCGAAAGGATCTGAACAATATCGTTGTCAAGATCATGAATGAAGGTCTCGCTCTGGTCGCTGATATGCGAATGGGCCGAGAAGTACTCCTCTACATCTTCTTCAGCGTCGTGAATGTCTTCCTCACAACCAAATCGTTGCTGAGCGCCAACCAACTTTTCATCGTCCTTGGCCAATCCGAATCCATCGTTGGGATTTGCTTGATTTCTACTCATTATGCTTCAAGAGGATTGATCGAAGAGTTTTAAGACTAGCAGTAGTACTTCGGATGATTTGTGAAAAGTTGTAGTGTGTATGTATGGAAAGTGGATGAGAGAAGACGATTATGAGGATTAAATACAGCAAAAGTATAGTGTCGAGACTTGTGTTGGGCACTCGAAAGTGAGGCTTCAATACTTCGAGTATCATTGTCTCATACACAACACCCCCATACACAGGTCCCCGTGTTAACGAGAATCTCTTTGTTGTGCTGAGTATGCATATGGATCTGCCGGAGCTTTGCGTTGCCCATACCAGGTGTCAAGGATCGCGAGTGCGAGGATGATGTGAACGCTACGACAACTTTTCCCTCATCTTCTTCGGAAGCAAAATCGAATCGCCCGGATGTTGAGGAATGAGTGCAAGCCCACTGAGAAGTGATTAGAATGGCTCACTGCAGTCTAGGCTGGGTGTTCCATCTTGACGACTTGCTCCTTCTCCACCTCTGTAGCACTCGCAAATCCGTTGGGGGTCAAGCAACCCTGCCAACAGCGTTGACTCGTTCTTGGTCGTCGTCTTCTTCTTCTTCTATGTATTTTTATATAGCGGGAACGTCGAATAGATGCCTAGGCTCGCAAAAGGATTAGGCTCGTCTCTAGCAAGACTTAAGAACAGCGTCGGACGCTCTGGAGGTTGACGTACCTTTCAGCACCCCATGAGTGGTCACAACATAGGTGACACGACAACAGATAATCCTGCCAAAGCTTCTCGTGTGAATGCGAGTGTGGCAGCCTTCTTAGCGCCATTTCGCAACACAATGAAGCTTTGACTTTGTAGCAAGAGTGGTGGAGTCAACCGTAGCTGAAGCCACGGCGGCGGCTGTAAGAGGGGTATCGCTATAAGCTGCGGCGGGCGCAGCGTGCTGCTCTTGTCGGAGTATGTTGTAGAGGCGGGTACCTGAGGTGAGAGCAACGAAGATGTTCAATTCGACAGCCACCACTGCTACCTTCGTATTGTCGAGCTTCTTCTGCTCTTTCTTGCGAAGAGCAATCTTCCAATTCTTGATGTTGGTTCGGTATTCAAGTTCATCTTGTTGCTCTTGGGCAGGTTCGGGTTGATGCTTATGCCTTGCGAGAGGATCACGTTAGGTGAAGCGTTGGTAGCGCTCTCGGCACCATTTGCTCCAGCAGATGTTGGGAGTGCCGCAGATCTTGGTCTTTTCACCGCCAAGCGAATGAATTGAGGCTCAAGTCCGGCAGTCTATCAGAGGATGTCAGATAGCTAGTCTTCCGATGATCACCAGACCTTGCTCTACATCGAGCAACAGGTGCCTAAAGGTCATCGACAGG
>JAABUL010003566.1_pt1 | contig 22822 bp, 18 predicted proteins | sample 5559151 | NCBI WGS metagenome assembly JAABUL01 (sample SAMN10711876, study PRJNA513368) | rock metagenome | isolation source: Antarctica rocks | place: Antarctica: Victoria Land, Pudding Butte sud | reverse complement strand
TCTGACGCTGAGCTATTGCTTCTACTGAGTTTCGCGTTACTATTCGCGAAACGGGGCGAGGAAGAGCGCATAAAGCGACTCTTTATATTTCTTTCCATAGAGGGTTTTTCCGAGTTTCGAGCTTCGAGCTTCTAGAAAATTCACTTGGCACCACTTAAATATTCCTTTAACCTCTTATTCAGAGCGTTTCACGTAGGCAATAACTCTAGTGTAGAGATCTCTCAATTTCTATCTCGAAACCTGCAATAGATCGTCTTCTATTAACGACTTATGCCAGACGAAAACGGTATAAATCTAGTCTGCAAGGACCTAGATTACTCTTTTTGATAGAAAATGCTTGACGCAATTGCTTTATATCTCAGGTACCGAAGTAGTCGCGTTATCTCGCTCAGAATAGTAACGACTGACCTCGACTTATTGCCTTGCGCATCAAGAAAAGGTAAAACAGATAGTGATTTGATAAGAAACGCTCTACTTCTCTGAAACAACGTTGTTCTCTGCGCGATCTTTGAGCGCAAAGAGGTTCGATTTCGATTTTTGCGTCAGTACGCAGTCTTCTGTGTTGTTCTAAAGTCGCTTGACGACTTGTTCTTTTCATGTGAGTTTGCTCTTCGATTTATCAATCAAATTACTGTCTGAATTGATGATTCTTTCTTCTGCGTTGATGAACTCTCGTTTCGTCGTCGATTTTGGCCTGCGTGAGCGCGAAAAATTTTGATTTTCGATTTTTGACTTGCGACGCAGTCACCTGTGAAGCTATTGAGTCGAATGAGGGCTTGTTTTGATCGTACGATTGTGCTCTATAACTTGTCGATCGATTTGATATATCATATGCTTCGGTAGGTCGCTGTTGCCAGAACGAGTCATATATGATGCTATATGATGACTCATTGAGAAAGACTTGTGATTTGTTATTAAAGACAAGTCTGACTTAAACACATTTGACAGCATCATCAGCATCATCAGCGAAATTCAATCTCTCGACTTTGAAAGTCAAAAGATCGATGTGAAAGCTCATTACTGACTGATCATCTGCATCATCATCAATGATCAAGAACACATTGCAAACAAAATGTCAGCAAAAGAGATTTGAGATGCTCTAAGCTATAAATACAAAGAGAAGCTACAAATCACTGAGAGACAATATTTGATGAACTTCATCAACTACAGAATGTCGACAAATATCTTCATTGAAAAGACATGAACACATCTTGTCAAGTTGACTCAAAAGATCGTTGCAACACAGAAAGACATAAGCAATTTATTCAAGTCAGAACGTTGCTTTCAAGTCTTACTTCAATCACTGTCAGATGAATACACAGTCATTCAAAACATCATTGATGCGTAGAATAAGTCAGACGTCAAGAAGAAACTTTAAAAGCTATAAGAGAAGAAAGCACAATTGAAGATAACAGAGACTGCGCTATGAGTCAAGCGAAAGAATGAACGTGAGCGCACTGATCATGAGCAGAACAAACGTAAAATCAATCATCATCGCAAAAGTCTTTCAAGCTTCAACAGTGATCAATTGCATCATCATCAGTTGCAATAATTTTTAAAATGTTTTCTTTGTGAAGATGAACATCGTTTAGTCGATTACTTTCATCTGTCTGCAGCTCAAAAGCTTGTGAAGAAATGCAAAGATAAAAGCAAAACAAAGCACAAGAACGTTAATGATTTTCAAACTTTCACTGAGTTTCTGAAGAGCAAGCACAAGAAACACAGAGTTTACAACATGAAAAGCGACGACTCTGAAATCTCTGACAACAATGAGAAAGATGAGAATAAGAAGAGCGAGAATATTACAACTCTGTTAAAGAACATTGTCAGTAAGATCTTTAAATTCAACTAAGTTGCAGATTCTGATGCTTTCTTACACATGACTGATCAACTTTGACTTTTTAGTGATTCTCTAGTTTGCATTAAAAGATGCATCATCAAAGTTGAAGAAGAAAAATTGTATGTCAATCACTGTGATACAGCAGTCATGCAAGATCATCATGAAAACTCAGTCAAGCTGTTTTCTGTTCTTCATATTTCTAAGCTTGAGATGAATCTTCTTTCTGAAAGAAGAATGTGTAAGAAAGATCTGTACATGCACAACAAGTGAGAAAAGCAGATGATTGAAACTTTAGAATGCAAAAACATCTACATAGTAAAGAGAATTGCAAATGATCTTGATGAATTTGCATTACTATCAGTTATGCAGCGTGATGTTTCATCAGCATTTTCAATGATGCACAGTTCAATGAATCTTGATGATTCAATGAATCTAAATCACTTTGCATCTCACATTGATGTGATTCATCATGAGAACGAGATCGAAGTTGATCACGATCAACTTAGTTTTGCAAATGACAAAAGCTTCAAGTTGTACAAGCTGTGACATCATCATTTTACTCATTTCGAATCAGCAAAGCTTCGTCAACTTCATAAGATTATCACTTTGAAAAAATCTATTTTCATCAACAACAATCATAAGAATGTGTGTGAAATATGTGCGCTCATCAAGTTCATTAACAAACGAGAACACAATGTCAGCGATTGAAAGACAAGTATCTTGACTTTCATTTTCATAAACATCTATGAATCACTATCATCATTTCTTGATAGCGAGTCGTACTTTCTAGAGATAGTTGACAATCACTTCAGAAAGACTTGATGCATTTCTTTGAAGCAACGATTCAATGCATCAGATGCTCTGCGAAAATGAAAACTCAGTGTAGAGCTTCACAGTGATGTCAAACTTCTCTCAGTACGCAGTGACAACGTCATGAAACTTAAAGTCATCTTGAATGACTGATGCTCATCAGTTGACATTGTTTCTTAATACACTGTTTCACACATGTTGATTCAAAATGAAGTAGTTGAAAGAATCATACACATCACAGAAAACTCAATGTGAGTCATGATCAAGAATGCTGAACTTCTCATTGAGTTCTGAGCAAAAGCTGCGAAGACAGATGTCTATCTGCAAAATTGAATCATCACAAGACTTTTGATTAATGAAGTCTTCATGATTTCAAAGAAGATATTCATCGAAATCAAGCTCTCAATTGATCATGTACAAGTATGAGAATGCAAATGTTACTCATATGTTGATCTCAAGTCATTGTCAATTGAAAACAGATGAGACAAATTCATGAACAGAGACAGACTTGATGTTTTCATGAAGTATGTGAAAAATATCGACAAGCAATATCATCTCTGAGTTTCAGATCTCAATCAAGTCATCAAGAGTCACGCTGTCAAGTTCGCTGAAGATGAAAAGAGTGAAAACATGAACTTGTGACTTCACAAGCAAACATTCAATGTTCTTTCAGAGTGAAGATCTGTGAAAAGATCATCAAAGAATAACATTTCAACTAACGTTTCAAAATCTGATGCTTTCATGATTAATGTTTCATCTGAATCAACTGATGCACTGAAAACTATTGCAATTAACTTGAATACACTCAATTTTAAGATCACGTCACATACATCAGATGAGCATGAAGTTCACGCAAATGTTCAAATTACTCAAAAAGTCTTCGCATCAAGCATGTTTAAGTCAGCAGCTTAAACATTTCTGCATGTAGTCATTTCAAAGAGAAAAAAAGACAGCGAAAATTAACAACTGAAAGAACGTGCATTCAAGATCTTACAAGTTATGATGATTTGATTCATCACAAAGAAAGTTGATGATGATGAGAGTGATTCTGATGCAAGCATGTCATGAGCATTATTCAACGTTGATGAATCTGACTCTTTTAAAGCAATAAGAATTCTCACGTTGAACATTTACAAAAACGCAGTGCAGAACTCAGTTTAAGAAAATTTTTGAAAAGAAGTGATCAACGCAGAACTTGTGACGCTAGTCATTAATGAGATCTGATAAGAAGAAGTGTCGTTCAAAAAGATCAACATTGTGACAAGCAAATGAGTTTTCAAGTCAAAAATGCATGTCAACGATTTTCTTGACAAACTAAAGACAAGACTGATAGTCAGAGATTTCTTTCAAATTCATGAAGTTGACTATGAAAATACTTTTGCATCAATCATCAAGTTTGACACTCTGCAAGTCTTTTTAATCATTGCAACAATGAAGAATCTTGAACTTCATCAAGTCAATGTAAACAATGCGTTTACTGAATTGTTTCTCAAAGAAATCATTTACATGTTTTCTTCGTTAGAAGTGAAAGTCAGACTCAACTGTGCTTTGAAAGTTCTTTGAAGTCTTTACAATCTCAAGCAAGCTGCATAAGACTGACATGATTGCTGTGTAACAATGCTGTCTGAACTTGACTTCGCTTAATGCGTTGCAGACTCATGTTTTTTGATTCATGAGTCAAAAGAAATCATGTTGCTACTATACATTAATGACATAGTCATTGTTTTCAAATCATTAAGCAACATTAAATGATTTAAGCATGAGTTTCAATGTGTTTTCAAAGTCAAGAATCTGAGAAAAATAAAGAAGATTCTTGACATTCAAATCACTTGCAACAGAAAGGCACGAATCTTACGAATGAATCAAACTCACTATCTTCATGACGTTCTTAAGAGACTCAACATGAGACAAGACAAGCACAAGACAACAGATTTTTCAATGAATGAATATGATGCTCTTTGTTCAGCTGAACTTGAAGACGTGAGAATCAATCAGCATGAGTATCAACAAGTCATTAAAAGTCTCATGTATGCTGCAATTCACACTCATTTCAACATTGCTTTTACTTTCAATCAACTAAGTCAATATTTCAGCAATTCTGCAGAACATCATGAACATGCTTTGAAGAAGTTGATGCAATATGTTCGTTTCATCATTGATTTAAACATCATGTACGAAGTCAGTGAAAGCATAAAGTTAGTAGAATACTTTGACTCAGACTACGTTTCAAACAAACTAAATTGTAAGTCAATTCTCGTCTACATTTACATGCTTGATGAAGAATCAGTCTTCTGAATGAGTTGAAAGCAAAAGTTCATTGTCACATTGATCATCAAGACAGAGTACATGACTTTATCAATCTGCGTTAAGAAAAATCTATGAATCAATCAAGTGCTCAAGAACATGAATCTGACAAAGTATCTGAGCATCAGTCACAGTCATGTTGATATTCTTGAGAAGATTACTCATCAATCTGTCTTACTCACACAGCTCAAGAAAGATAATCAAGCATCTTTTATGCTGATTAAGAATGCTCATATTCACGAAAGATCAAAGCACATTGACATCACTTATCATCACATTCAGAATCTGCACAAGAAGAATCAGATTTCAGTGAACTTCATCTTTAATCAAGATATGATAGCAGACGAATTAATCAAGTCACTATCTCAACAGAACTTCAAGAGATTCATTGAACAACTGAGATTGAAAAGCAGTGAAAGCTGAGAGACTTGCAAGCATCGAGTGAAAGTGTTGAGAAGTGCGATGACAGACTTGTTTCTAGCAGCTTATTGTGATAACTTTGAATTCAGTTTGAATTCAGTCAGACTTGTTTCTAGCAACTCTCTTTAAACTAGTGTTAGAAGTAAAGTCGTGTGTTGCAACTTTGTCATGCATGACAGTATATAAATAGAGCAGTCTGTAACTTCTCTTCACAATCTAGATAGATTTCATCATATGTAATACTGTTCATTCTACTCTTTCAATAGAAAGTCATGAATAACTTTCATGAACAATATTTTAACAAGTCAAGATAGAAATTAACTGAAGCAATGAAAACATTGTTTGATGAAGAAGAAAGTAATGTTGTGAGCGTGCACTTTAAGTTAATCTAACATAAATCATGTTAAATTATCATAAACTGTTGAAATTATGTTTAAATGATTCAATCAATGAAGTTCATGAATGATATGCTTAATTCTTTAAAAATAACTATAATTGAACATTAAGAATACAGAAGAAGAAAGATGCAAGAACTTTTATTTATGTAATGTTCAAAGATTGTGCTAGACTTGAAGAAAACATATTGTGACACAGAAAGAATGTTGTAGAATGAAGAAAATATTGAGAATAAAAAAAGATGCTGAGTCATATTTAAGTCATATTTAAGTCAGATATGAAGCTTGCTTTAATCAATATGCAATCAACTCACTAGCATTAATTATGAATTAATTAAAGTTAGCTCATTGATCTTAATCAATTCTGACACATTCGTAACATTATTCTTCTCTTTGAAAATTCATGTTTGCATGAATAGAACAAATAAAACACAGAAACATTTTCACTGTTTTTCAATTTAGTGTGACTTGTTTGAATAAAGCTTATGAAATTCAATCAAAACTTCTTCTGAGTCATTGAATTCTTCTTTATCAACATAGTATCATTCATAAATCGACAACGAGATTTACCTGTATGAAATGCTGACTACAAATCTTCTGCAAGCTATGCTTGTCAGAAGAGCTGAACAATTTTATCAACATCGACAAAGCAGTAACAGCGCTTTACTCATGCATTGAGCTTACACACAGTCGAAAAGTGAAACAATAATAATGCGATCATCAACGCGTTGAAGTTTGCACATACACAGAAGAACAGCAACGTCTTTGCATACATGCTGCAACTCATATATGATATATATACATATATTGCAAAGACATGACTTAGCTTTTGCGCACATACAGACAGATGTGATGCAGTAAATCAATTGATTTTTCGCATTTTCAGATCGATTTACATGCAGCGCAATCACACACAGAGCAGTAACAGCACTTTATTCACACATTGAACTCATATACAACATATACATATATACTGCGAAGGCATGACTCAGCTTTTGCGCATATACAGACAGACGTGATGCAGTAAATCGATTGATTTTTCGCATTTTCAGATTGATTTACACGCAGCGCAATCACACACAGAGCAGTAACAGCGCTTTATTCACATGTTGAACTCATATACAATATACACACATATACTGCGAAGGCATGATTCAGCTTTTGCGCATCTACACGTCTATGTAATGCAGTAAATCGATTGATTTTTCGCTTTATCAGATTGATGTACATGCATTGCAATCACATACATTGCGAAAACATAACACAGTCTTTGCTCATATACACAGAATGACAGCAACGTCTTTGCGCATGTGCTGCAACTAATATACAACATTCACACAATCATTGCAAAGACACGACTCAGCTTTTGCACATATACACATCTGTGCAACGCAGTAAATTAATCAATTTCGATTTTCTGATTGATTAAAATGCGTCGCAAATACATACACTGCAAAAACATGATACAATCTTTGCTCACATATACAGAATGACAGCAACGTTTTTGCGCACATGCTGCAACTCATATACATCACACACATATATATTACGAAGGCACGACTCAGCTTTTGCACATCTACACGCTTGTGAAATGCAGTAAATCGATCGATTTTTCACATTATCAGATTGATTTACATGCATTGCAATCACATACACTGCAAAGATACAACACAGTCTTTGCTCATATACACAAAATGACAGCAACGTCTTTGCGCACACGCTGCAACTCATATACATCACACACATACATACTGCAAAGACACGACTCAGCTTTTGCACATCTACACGCTTGTATGATGCAGTAAATCAATCGATTTTTCGCTTTATCAGATTGATGTACATGCATTGCAATCACATACACTGCAAAAACATGACATAGTCTTTGCTCATATACACAGAACAACAGCAACGTCTTTGCGCACACGCTGCAATTAATATACGACATTCACACAGTTATTGTGAAGACACAATTCAACTTTTGCACATATACACATTTGTGTGACGCAGTAAATTGATCAATTTCAATTTTCTGATCGATTTACATACGTTGCAAATACATACACTGCAAAGACATGACACAGTCTTTGCTCATATACACAGAATGACAGTAACGTTTTTACGCACGCGCTGCAACTAATATACGACAATCACATAGTCATTGCAAAGGCACGACTCAGCTTTTGCGCATATATACATCAATGCAACGCAGTAAATCGATTGATTTCGATTTTCTGATCGATTTACATGCGTCGCAAATACATAGATCAAAGCTCATCTAGTTCATTCAGCTGAGTGATCATACAACGAACTTGAAAGCTCACGTCAAAGTGATCAGCTTTTCTCTACATAAATCAAAGCTCATCTAGCTCATTTAGCTTAATGATCATACAAACAAGTCGAAAGCTTACGTTGAAGTGATCAGCTTTCACAATTTTGAGTTGTTTATGTAATCACTTGATCATATAAACAGTTCACACACTTGTATACGCACTCTATCGATGTGACTGTTCAATGAAAAGATATACAGCAGCGATTATGACTAGATTACATGTAATTTAACATATACACAGCGTCTAGATAATATCATAGTCATAAACTGCATGCACTTAATGAAGAAAAAAAAAATCTATGTCTGAGACTTGATATCAAGATGATATTGTTCACAAACTATCATTTATATACAGATAATTAAACAGAAAGAACGAATCAAGATGTGAAACAATATCTACAAAGTTATTACTCATACATGCAAGATGATTGATTCATCTGATTATTCATGACTGAATTCATTAATAACAATGCTATCTCATCATTAATTGAACAATCAGCATTCTTTTTGAATAAAAGTTTTCACTCTTGTATAAACTTCAACTTGAACTCAACTGAATATAAAATCACTCATGCTAAAATTGAAGCGAGCAAAGCGAAAGATATTTTTAAGCATATAAAATAATCACTAACGTTGATCAAGCAAGCATTGTTACAAATGTGTCAGAATTGATTAAAACTAGTCAACGATTTAGTCGAGATCTGACCTAGATCTGACTCAGATTTGATTCAGATATGACTCAGCATCTTTTTTCTTCTTTAGCATTTTCTAATCAGCTTTTATTGCCTTCTAGACAAACACACTTCTTTATGTTACGAGTGATCAACAGATTTCTATGACAAACACATTTCTTTGTGTCACAAACATTTTTCAAATCAACATCTTTCTTGTGTTTCAACACGTCTTCTTTGAGACTAGCGTCAATCTGAGTAACTACTATATAAAGCATGTTCTTCTTGCCTTTTGTACCTTCTTTCTTCTGTATTCTTAAAGTCTTAGTTATAACTATCTTTATAGATCAAACATTCTAGTCACGCACGCACTCTGATTAGTTTCTAAACATGATCTCAACATTACTTTAAGAATTTGTTAATCACATGATACTGATCTCATTATTCATTCAAGTTCACTTGACTGACAACGAGACAAGTATAAAGAAATTTGTGTATTTGATGATCAACAACATCGAAAGACAGAACAACATCAAGAAATCAATAAAATCAAGAGATTAAGATCTTGCATTGCTAAAGAATCTACAGCTCATTCAGTATGCGCTTGTTCAAATCGATTAATAGAATCAAAAGATTAAGATCTTGATTGCTTGAGAATCATCAAAAAATCTCTTCAAATCAGCAACATTCTTTTCTGAAGACTAAAAAACTAGAACAGCAATCTCATCACATACTGTTGAGCATCGCTCTTCGCTCAATCATTAACTCTTCGCTATGATTTGATCATTTGTGAACAATTTCTTCAAGAATAATCAAAGTTCTTATTCTTCTGACACTACAGATTCAGTCATTTATTCAAAGCTATCACTTCGCATATTGAAATATCTTAGAATCAATGTCGTATGAAAACATCAATACTCTTTGTCTCACTCTCAGACTCTCGATGAATTTTATGAAGCTTCTACTTCATGAAATATAAAAAATGTAAAGCAGTTACAACACTGAGTTGAACAAGACTCAGAAGTTTTTCTAGAAGATTTGAACAGTCTTCAAACTCAACGAGATCTAAATGTGAAAGCTTGTGAGCTATTTGACAAGATATCAAGCGAACAAATATGAAAGACTCGTTTCGAGAAAATGAATAAAGTCAAAGAACGCTTGAATCAATTAAATCAGACGTTTTGAAATCAAGTGACTGAATTGCAACATCAACTGCAATCATTTAAAGAAGTCACTTCTTTTTCTTCTACTCTGTTCAATTTCTTCAAGCAATCTCAAAAGCTTTTGAATTTATCTTTGTTTACTGATAAAAAAGAATCTATCTGAAATGATTGACAAGAAAAGATACGTGACAAGCTAGAAATCAACGTTGATCATTTCAATATCAATAGAGCTATTCTAATCTACGTTCACTTCAGAATCAAAGAAGACGCAGTCAAAGCTACTTTAGCTTAACGTCAACAAGATTCATTTAATTTCTATAAGATAATTGATGATCTTCTAGATGAACTTGCTCAGCTTTACGATGATTCTGACAAAGAGACAAACTTTCGAAGAAAGTATGTTAATCTCTCTCAAGAAAAGAGCAAATTCAGCGACTTTTATTCAATGTTTCAACATCTGTTCTTTTATCTAAAGTATCACGAAAAGCAATTGATCATTGATCTACGAGACAAGATAGTTTATTGTCTTCATGCAGCTTGAAGTAGTCAGTTGATTCAGTCAGAATCTTTCAATGAAATTCGTAGTTACCTGATTCATTTGAACAATGAGCATCAAGTCATGAATGACATTAAAGAAAAGAAATTTCTGATCAAGATCAGAAAGCAAGTCATCTTTGCTAAGAAACAAGATTCATTGAATCTTTATAGAAAGATTGAAGTTATCATATCAGTTGACTCGTCAAAATCGCGTGACGCGACTTTAACTAACGTTAAAGAGACAGATCTACAAACTGAAAGCTGTTTCATTTGTCATAAGTCAGATCATTTCTTTAAAGAATGCTCTGATCGAACTTCAAAAGTTAATGTATTAGAAGATGATGAGTTTGATTGATTTACATTGAACTTTGAGTCAGATTCTGATTCAAAAAACTAGTTATCTCTTTCAAAGTCATTGAAGAAGTAAAGATCATATCTTTGTGCAGTCAAATCAAAGTTCTATTGAAAGAAAACTATTTTGAGAAGTTATTTCTGATCAATACTTCTCTTATCTCTCAGAGCAATTCTTTCAGCCTTCGTTCTTTAATAGACAGTGATTTCGTCGTCTACATGCTGATACATGACAAGCTAGTCGATAAAGTATGTCAGAAACTCGAAATACAATCTATATTACTAGCAAAAGAGAAGCTAATACGAGAATATGATGAGAAGCTAGCTAGAAAAACTATTACTCATAAGATTCTACTCAATCTCACGATCGAAAGTCATAAGAAATTGACTGTGTCAATGCTGATAGCTGATATCAAGCATTATGAAGCTATATTGAGCAAATTCTGAATGAACAAAAATGAAATATTATTGAACATAAGACATGATACTATCGTATTTTCTGACCAATTAGATATTTCGATTTCGATTTTTTCGATCTCGTCAAATACAAAGCACTCAAGTTGATCGCGATCAACTTTGATCTCTTCAGCAGCTCACAGCAAGATCTCTAAGATGCTTAAGCACTCAGTTTCATTCATTCAGAAAGAGTCATTCTTGATTCAAAACATAGACGTTGTCTTTTTTCAAGCACTAGTAAAATGAAAAAAGAAGAATCAGACAGAGATTTTTGCTATGTTCATCGAAAACATTGATAGGAAAATCGTCTACAATACTTAATGCGAACTAAATGTCATAAACGTCTTCTCAGTCGATGAAACGACTCAGAATCTAGAAGATATTAAAGTCAAGCTATCATTGAAATATCAGAATTTCTTAAACGTCTTTGATCGAGCTCAAGCAGACAAGCTATCGTCTCATCATTCATATGATCATAAGATAAAGCTTACTAGTGACGTAACGTCATCTCGCTGTCGAGCATATTAAATGTCTTTCTACAAGCTTCAGAAAGTAAAGAAATATCTGAATGAGAATCTTTTCAAAGAATTTATAATCTTTAGCAAAGCTTCGTATTTCTCACTCGTTCTGTTTGCTTTAAAAGCAAATGAAGATCTATGATTCTGCGTTGACTATCGAAAGCTCAATGCTATTACCAAAAGAAATCGCTATTCTCTATCGCTTATAGATGAGATGATCAACAAAATAGTTGATTGCAAGCATCTGACTTGATTGAATATCATTTCGACGTTCAATAAACTACAAATGCATTCTGATAATGAAGATTATACTATCTTTATTACCGCTTTAAAAGCGTACAAATCAAAGATGCTATTCTTTGAACTTATCAATGATTCAACCTCGTTTCAGCAGTATATGAATGATGTTTTATGAGACTTTCTAAATGACTTCTGTTAAGTCTATCTAGACGACATTTTGATTTACAGCAAAACTCAACGAGAACATAAACAACATGTCAAAATGATATTGAATCGCTTACAAGAAGCTGATCTACAGATGAATATTTGAAAGTGCGAATTCAATGTAGAAGAAATCATCTTCTTAAAAGTCATAGTATCAAAACAGAGTCTTCATATGAATTTTATCAAAGTGAAAGTTATAGTCAATTGAACTACGTCAATCAATCTAAAAGAGGTTCAGAACTTCGTGAGATTCATTAACTTCTATCGTCGTTTCATTAAGAACTTCTTGAAGCTAGTCAAATCATTCACTCAGCTGACTAGAAAAGACACGTCTTTTGTTTGAAATGAAGTCTGTGTTCAAGCTTTTGATGATCTAAAGAAACAAGTCAGCTCGATCTCAGTTCTACGACATTTTGATTCAAAACGACAGACTATTCTGAAAATTGATGCATCTGACTACATCAAAGATGAAATACTATCACAGTACAATGATGAGAATGTTCTTCACTCAGTAGCATTCTACAGCAAGATCATGATTCTCGCTGAATGCAATTATCACATCTATGACAAGAAATTACTAGTTATTATTCAATGTTTTGAACATTAAAGACTTGAGCTAGAATGCACAGAGTTGCTCATTCAGATGTTCATTGATCATCAGACTTTGAAGATCTTCATGAAAAACAAACAGTTAACTCGACGTCAAGTTAATTATCTAGACATTCTATTCAAGTTTAACTTTCAGATCATTTTTCGATCAGGTAAAATGAACATTAAAGTTAATGCTTTAATCAGAATGTCTCTGATCGACATTTCTGAATCAACTCAGCGTACTGAAGATTGCGAGAAAAATTATTCTGACACTTGATAGAATAAATATTCTAGCTATTGAATCTGAAGTTGATCTCTATCAGTGAGTAAAAGATGTCAATAAGATAAATGAGCTTTGCAATGAGTATAAACAAGCTATAAGTGAAAACAAGCTCAAGCTACATAGCACTGAATTGAGACACTGCAAGATCATTGACGACGTTTTGTTTAGAAAAGATTTACTGTGAGTTTCTGAGAATATGCATACGAAATTGCTAAAGAAAATTCATGATCAGTCTTTCATTTCTCACTCTGACAATCGAAAAACTATTGATCTAGTTCAACATTTCTATTATTGATCAGATCATCAAGCAACAATTAGATGTTATATTTGAAACTGTGATGTTTATTAATGAAGCAAGACATCTAGAAATAGCATCAATGAACTTCTTCATTCTCTTTCGATTTCACAGAAACGCTGAAAAGATATAGCTATGAACTTCATCACTGAGCTATCTCTATCAGAAGATTATAACGTCATTTGCATAATCATATGTCAACTCATCAAGAAACGTCACTATGTTCTCTGTCATTGAAAAGACGAAAGCATCTCAGTCAAAGAAACGGTTTGAATCATGTTATGAAACGTCTATCAACTTCATGATTTACTCAGTTTCATTATTTCGAACAGAGATTTTCAGTTCATATCAACAATGTGACAAAGTCTTTGCAAGCGACTAAGAATCATGACTAGTTTATCAACAGTTTATCATTCTGAGATTGATGATCAATTAGAATGAGTCAATCAAGACGTTGAACGCGAACTTAGAATCTACTGTAATTACATGCAGAACAACTGAGCAAAATGACTTTCAATGATGAAATTCAGCGAAAATTTCAATATCTTCTTGATCATCTCAATGACTTCATTCTACTTCAATAAAGAGTTTCACTCTCAAATGAGTTTCAATTCAGATACAACTGACTATGAGATAACTTGCAAACGTCTTGAAGCTAGAAAAGTTGATGATATTGTCATTTGAATGAAAGAGCTTCTTATCTTCGATCATCAGCAATTGAAAAAGATGAAGCAGATCATTGAAGCTCAGATCAATAAACATAGACGAGACGTCATCTATAAAGTAAATGACTGAGTTTGATTATCTTTCAGAAACGTCAAAACAACGAGATCATGCAAAGATTTGAAAGACAAACAACTAAAACTTTATCAAATCACGATCAAAGTTGAAATCTTCTATCATCTTTATTTATCAGTAAGCATGAAGCAACTGCATTCAATGTTCAGCTTGAAGTTATTGCGTTCTTATTTCGACAATTTCTTATTAAAACAGCATTCAGAATCTCTCAGATTGCTCACTGTCAAAAACAATGATTATTGAAAAATAAATGACATTTTGAACTCTAGATGCTATCGAGATCAAATACAATACAAGATCAAATGAACAGAACTAGATTGAAACAACGAATGATACTATGTCAATAAAGAAGAATTTGAAAGCTCAAAAGAAGTTCTAGTTGAATTTCATAAGCTCTATTCAGACAAGTCACACTAAATTGAAAAACAGTGAAAATTTGCGTTTCATTTGTTCTATTCATGCGAACATGAATTTTCAAAAAGAAAAGTAATGTTACAAATGTGTCAGAATTGATTAAAACTAGTCAACAATCTAGTCGAGATCTGACCTAGATCTGATTCAGATTTGACTCAGATATGACTCAGCATCTTTTTTCTTTTCTAGCATCTTCTAATCAGCTTCTATTATCTTCTAGACAAACACACTTCTTTGTGTTACGAGTGATTAACAGATTTCTATGACAAACACATTTCTTTGTGTTGCAAACATCTTTTAAATCAACATCTTTCTTATGTTTTAACACGTTTTCTTTGAGACTAGCGTCGATCTGAGTAACTACTATATAGAGCGTGTTCTTCTTGCCTTTTATATCTTCTTTCTTCTGTATTCTTAAAGTCTTAGTTATAGCTATCTTTATAGATCAAACATTCTAGTCACGCACGCACTCTGATTAGTTTCTAAACATAATCTCAACAAGCATTAGCAAGAGTCAGAGTCACAATAAAGAAATAGATTGATAAGCATTAAAAGAAAATAATTTACAAAGTAAATGATATGATATTTCTGAACTCAAGAAACATCATTACTTTTAAATCATTCAAGAAGCTGAATGACAAGATGCTGAAATTCTTTAAGATTCTCATCATGATAGATGAAGTATATTGATTGAAACTATCATCAACAATGAAGATTTACAATGAATTCTTGTTGAGATCATGTCTAAAATCTAATTCATAGAGCGTGCGTGAATAAAATGTTTGATCAATAGAGATAGTTATAACTAGAATACTAAGAATACAGAAGAAAGTAAAGAGTTTCAAGCTGTATTTATAGTAGAGTGAAACAAAGAGACTAAGCAGACTTGCTTGAGTATCAAAAGTGCTTGAATAAATGAAATGTTTTAGCAGATTTTGATTCAAAACATCATTGTTTCTTGATTATGTATTGAAATCTTTAAACTTTATTCAATCTTGACATACTTTGTAACATTACTTTCTTCTATTTAAAAGTCATGTCTTTATGACTTGTAGTGTAATTCATAGCACTGACGTAGAGTCTTGATGTTAATCTTTCTATCAATCTTTCAGATCATTGAAATGTTTATTGTAACAGACTCACTATGAGAAAGAAAAAGTGATTATTGTAGCAGACTCACTAGTTGCATATGAACGTATGATCAGATTCACTGATAGATAGAGCGATGTGAATGAGTAAATCATTGCATTGACGAAAAGTATCATTGAAGCAGACTCACTAGTTGACTTGCTTATTGAAGAGATCAACTATTGACTTGAATTCAAATTGAATTGTGTTAGAAATCAGCATAGAGCGAGTCATATGAGTGTAATGTAACGAGTATATAAATGCTAAGAAAGAAAAGTATCTAGAAGAACAGAGTCGACTATCTATATGACTCAGAGAAACATAAGCTAACTCTGAATAGAGTTGACCTCGAAACAACTTTATAGCCTAGCGATGAGCGATCGACGATAGTCATCAACATAGCTATCAACGTAGATGCGTAGCTAGAGTCGTAACATTACTCTCTCTCTTCAATGATTCATGTTCACATGAATGTATTTTCTTAACCTTGTGTAGAATCGAAATGTCTATTGTAGCAGACTCACTATGCAAGATAGAAGTGTCATTGAAGCAGACTCACTAGTTGCATGCGAACGAGTTGACAGATCGATTCACTGGTAGGTAGAGCGATGTGAGTAGGTAGATCATTGCATTGACGAAAGATGTCATTGAAGCAGACTCACTAGTTGCATGTGAACTGGTAGACGAATCGATTCACTGATAGGTAGAGCGATGAGAGAGTCATCGCATTGACGATGTCATTGAAGCAGACTCACTAGTTGAACAGAAACTCGAGGTAGATCGATTCACTGATAGGTAGAGCGATGTGAGTAGGTAGATCATTGCATTGATCATGTCATTGAAGCAGACTCACTTCTGATTCAGACCTACTACATAGTAGAGCTTGTTTCGTTCGTTGATCGACTCAATCAAGAGATCAATCGTTGTCTGTCTTTGTAGCAGACTCACTTCAAGTGTCGTTCAAGCAGACTAACTATTGAGTGACTGACTCTGTCGACGAGATCAATCGTTATCTGTTCTTGTAGCAGACTCACTATCGAACGTGTCATTGAAGCAGACTCACTAGTTGCACATGAACTGGTAGGCGAATCGATTCACTGATAGGTAGAGCGATGAGAAGATCATCGCATTGACGATGTCATTGAAGCAGACTCACTGAGAGTTTGCTTCTCAAGATAGAGACTTCACGCAGTTCTATGACTGGTCTCGTTTGATTGTTCAACAAATTCGAAGAATTTCTTGCGAATCTGAATGAACGGTTAATTCGCTGATCTTTGATCTAGTCGAATGATTTCAATCGTTTGTTTATACTCGCTGATCAGCGCACGAGTGAAGAAAGGTGAGTGCTGCTGCATGAACGCAAGTCGCTAGATCAAAGTCGATAGAGAGTTGAAGAACTACTAGCAGAAACACTCGAAGAAATCGATGCAGATTATTTCACTTCGCCTGTAACGAAGAAGCATTTATATAATGTTAGAGATCAGCATAGAGCGAGTCATATGAGTGTAATGTAACGAGTATATAAATGCTAAGGAAGAAAAGTATCTAGAAGGGTAGAGTCGACTATCTATATGACTCAGGGAAACATAAGCTAATTCTGAATAGAGTTGGCCTCGAAACAACTCTATAGCCTAGCGACGAGCGATCGACGATAGCCATCAACATAGCTATCAACGTAGGTGCGTAGCTAGAGTTGTAACAAATTGAATTTAATGACACAGATTATTTTGACTTAACTGATTCACAAGCTTTTGTGAGAGAAAGAGAGAGTTTGATGATTCTCTAGCAATCAATAATCATATGTTCTCGTTGATTCTATTAATTGAGTGAATCAATGCTACTGAATGAGAGGTAGATTCTCTAGCAATTCAATGATCATATGTTTTTGTTAATTCTATTGATTCTCTGATGTTATTCTGTCTTTCGAAGTTGTTGATCATCAAATAAACAAATTTCTTTAAACTCATTTTGTTGTTCATTGAGTGTCTTGAATGAATATTGATACTCGTATCATAAAGTTAATGAATTCTTAGTATAATGTTGAAATCATGTCTAGAATCTAACTCATATAGCGTGCGTGAATAGAATGTTTGATCAATAAAGATAGTTATAACTAGAATACTAAGAATACAAAAGAAAGCAAAGAGTTTCAAGCTGTATTTATAGTAGAGCGAAACAAAGAGACTAAGCAGACTTACTTGAGTATCGAAAGTGATTAAATAGATAAAATGTTTTAGCAGATTTCAATTTAAAACATCATTGTTTCTTGATCACGTATTGAAATCTCTAGACTCTATTCAATCTCAACATACTTCGTAACAATTCTTCTCAAATCTGTTACAATTGAACTTTGAAAATTTATTGAAAGAACAATGTAATGAATCATCAGATTTTATAGTCATTGAAGATGAAGAAGAATAAAAAGTGAAGAACATATTGAACTTCAAACATTACAAACGAGACAAATGACTTCAATATCATGTTAATTGAAAAGAATACAACGTTGATCTACATTGATACAACGTCAATGAAAGTGAATTCAAAGAATGCTTGAAAGTCATGAATGACTTTCATGAAAAATACTTTGACAAGTCAAGATAGAAATTGATTCAAAAGAAGAAAAGTTGAACAGAACTGTTAGCAATGAGAACATTGTCTGATGAAGAAAGAAGATAATGTTGCAAGCGTGTCTCATTACTTTGAGTTAGTTTAACATAAATCATGTTAAACTATCATAAACTAGTATAAAGCTGATGTTGACACGCTAGTGATCTAGCGCGTCTTCATAAGTATAAGATTCTTGACGTGTTTCATCTTCTTTCTTCTTTAGCTTTGAACTTCTAGTTAAAATACACTCATATGATTCGCTTTATGCAGATTCATAACATTAATTATGTTACAATCTTTTAAAAGAAACTTTGCAAAGCAATAAAAGATGAAATGAATCTTAATTCTTTAATGAAATTAATGTTCTTGTTAAATTCATTGACTTCAAGAACTTCAGTGAGAAGAACAAAGATAAGTTTATGCACTTTAAGTTTTAATGTTGTCAAGAGATAAAATATAAATGCAATAATAATAATAATAAATTCATACATTTTTGTGACATCAATTAGATCAACTCATGAGAAACTCTATGCTATCTGTATCGAGTGAACAAAACTTTCTGAGATAGAAAATCACTCGCAATCTACATGACTGCTTCACGCAGTCGAAACAGTAAGTTTTAAGACTATGTATCAAATTTGTTTGCGTTGATTGCACGTTAAAGAATGAGTGTTCTAGTCACTTTAAATTGCTTCAAGAGCTTCGTTTTCATCATCATCTTCGCTACTGCTCTGAAACTCTTCGTGATGATAATAATTATTCAATAGTTTAAAAAGTCAGCATCTTGTAGCATTCTTGATCGCAGATGCAATCAGTTCAAGCAGTGCATGAGTACATGCTTCGTCGTCTGATGACTTCATTCGCAGTTGCATCGCGAGCTATTCGTGCCTGAAACGTTTCTAAAGTGCAGATAAACATTCAGATCTATGCATTTGATTCTGATGTACATTGCAAGAATGCTTTCTGCTTTCTGAAGATCATCACGCATCTTTATCATCTTATTGCTCAGATGTGATCTTTGTGTTAAAGTTGTGTTGATGTTTGCAACGCGTTCTCTGTACTTTTTTCATCGTTGATTTCATTGATCTTTGTAATACTGTGTTATTGCAATGCTATCACTTGTTGAAATCATTGTGAAGAAAAGAGTGTATCATCTGCATCTTGACTGTATCTTCATATCTTCTTGAATGAAGACATTCAGAAGTATTATTTTCTTGATGATGAGTAAGCGAGAAATGACGTGATTAACTCTCGTCAAACGAACGTGTATTAGTTTGCATGCTTGTTTGATCTCTTGCGTTCGATCATCAACTCAACTGTGTAGTATGATTTTGTTCTGTAGCATGTTCAGATGAACATGTAGTGAACTTGTGTATGTTTCTGTTTCTAGAGTTTCAATGTTTACTCTTTTGAACACTTCTGCTACGTGATGCAGAGTCTGATTCTGAAGTGTTTCTAGTTTGCATTCTTTGTTCGACAGTTCATCTTTCTTGTCACGCTGATGTCAAACTGATGCTTCAAATGCAATTTCTGATCTTACTACTGCTGAGTATACTTGTCTCACTTTTGTGAAGATAACTTCTTATGTGAAGACTTCAAGATGACTAAGTGTCAGCATTCTTGTGACGTGATTCGTCTTTATTTGTTGAAGATGCACATATTATTGTCTATTAAAAATATGTTGTATACGTTGCATGCAACATACATAGAGCACAATCTTTATGCTGATTTTTCTCTTAGACTCAAGAGATTACTCAAAGAGTTTTCTTACAACAGATTCACAGTTTAAGATGAACGAGATCTTTTACTGCTTAAATTTCGACAGTTTACTTTTTAAGCATGAGTTGCAGATGTTTTGTTTGCAATACACATGTGTATCACAGTCGATTTCTTCTTTAATCACATTGACATGTGCTACTGTTCTCTTGAGCTATACAAACGATGTTTTCAACTAAAGATTGATTCTATCATCAAGATATTTGAGAGTCAAAGCTCAGTGAAGAGATGAGATTCTTGAGATCAACAGTCATCGTCATTGTATATCATGCTTCGCAGACACTCACTTCGCTTGTAAGATGTGCAACTCATCTGTTTTATGTTATCTGTAGAAATCTTTCTCATGCAGATTGATCATGTTTTGCAGAAATGTTTGTATGCTACACTTCTAATCAAACAGCATAGTTCAATCATTCTTTATTAACTTGCTTGTGTTTCTCTTCTCTTAATGAAGTCTTCTTGTCAATGTATCACTTACATATAAAATGTCTGTGTTTGAACGTTTGTTAAATGATATTAATGAGACTCTTGAGTTTGCTCATGTCAAACTTAACAAGTCTTGTGAGTTGCTTATGTCGTAGTAACAGGCACGCAGTCTTAACAAGATTTATATGTAATTAGCATGTAAATTTAAAGAATGTTCATGATTCAAGTTTTTTCTGCTAATCATCTTCAACAGATCAAACGCAAGAATGTTCTGTTTCAGTTCTCATCATTATGATAACAAGATACTGAATCAAATGATTTTCATAAGCGATTTCTCTTGTAGTTTTGCGTTCTATTTGACTTTCTCATCTGCATGCAAATTGCTTGTAACATGTGCATTGAGATTATCAAAGTCTGTGCAATCGCGAAAACTTTGCATGCGATCAATGCACAGCGCTTCATCATCATGCAGCATCTTGATGTCATTCAAACTTTTGATAATCTTTAGACTTTACTGTAGCTAGACAGTAAATTCGTAGTCAGCATTGTATACAGATGAGTTTCATTGCTGATTTATATAAATGCAATATAAAAAGTCATAAAAGCAACAAAGAAAGTAAACAATGAACATATGCAATGATTGTACTAGTAGAAAGATACTGTAAAACGTGTGTATGAATGATTTTTATTTATTTGTTGAAAAGAAATTTATATGTACATTTAAAAAAACATTCTCAACTTTTTTATCATTGACTCAGATCTTGATCTCTGCTCTCTACTATACTGCTTGAAAAATGTCGTAAGCAGTTTTATGATAATGTCATTATTGATTTTATTCAATCTTTCTTAATTGAAATCAGCATTTACAACGTTGATGTACTTTTTGCACAAGCTTGCGTGATATGTATCAAATGTATAAGAAAATTTCATGAAGAGAATAAAATATATTAATGCAATGTCACTTTTATTAAGAAAGTAATGTATAAGTGTTGCACTTAATGTGTTGATCAAAAGATTTCATGTATTGCAATAAATATATATATGAGTTGCATAAATTAAACATTTACATTTCAATGTTGTTAAATTTCAAATGTTTATATATCATTTTTAAATCAGTCTTTATTTCTTAATGATTGTTTTCATTATGCATTGATGAAAGAAGAGAACATCACTCTTATGCAGCTTATCACTCATCAAAAAGTGCTTAATAAAAAGTTTATTATAATGATTTGAATTGAAGATTATTTCAATGATGCTTACAAGTTAAAACTTCTTAATGTGCAAAAGCTCATTCTAAAGAAGATCATGATTGCAAATAATATTATAAAAGATGTTTTCAACGTTTATTATTACATCATATATTATGTCATACTTTTATATTGCTTCGTTAACACTTCATAATTAACAAAATACTTTTAACTAGTAACTATCACTTGATTTTCTCAAGTCTTTAATTTCATGCTTTAATATAAACTTAACAATGAGAAAAAAGATGAAGATGAAGAAAAGTATGATGAATAAGTGAGATTGATGAAATTATACTGTGATTATGTTGCATCTTTAATTTGAACATGTTTTGATGTTGCTGTGTCTTTTATTTTGTTTTGTGATTCTTTTATATAATCATTTTACTATGAGATGAAAGTTATTTTAATGAAATGACTCTCTTCTTTCTGCTCATAAGTTTATGCTTGAAAATGAGTGATTTTCTTTTTTCTCTCATTTCAGACTCATTTTGAAAGCTTCTTGTAACTTTAAAACTTCTTTCATAACATTATTTAATATTCATTAATTATATTTTATAAAATACTTTTTTCATTATATTTTATAATATAAAATTTTCTTTCACTTTTACTTCTGTAAAATCTTTTTTATCTTTCATTCTTATTCATCATCAATAAGTTCAGATGCAAAATACTCAAATATAGAATCATCATTTAATTTACAATTATATAACTTTAAAAAAAATATATGAAAGACAGAATGAATTTTATATACAGTAAGAAGATTAAAATGATACATTTGCTTATTTATAAATTCTTGTATATAAAAAAGTTTTAACAATTTATTAAATAACTTTTTGCTTAACTTCTTCTGCTTCAGATTTTTTACTGATAGCATAATTAAATTATTAATATTAAAAAACTTAAACTTATATTTTTAATTATAGTACTTCATTTGAATATTAACTGCATTTTATCATTGTTGCATCAATGTATCTTGCACATCTTACAGCATTTCAACATGTTTTTTTGCTGCTGACATT